>Ga0209208_10000336_pt1 | contig 58265 bp, 43 predicted proteins | sample S1TSphfallax_3_FD_187694 | JGI IMG/M metagenome (GOLD analysis project Ga0209208, IMG submission 187694) | Host-associated microbial communities from peat moss isolated from Minnesota, USA - S1T2_Fd - Sphagnum fallax MG (SPAdes) (version 2) | ecosystem: Host-associated > Plants > Peat moss >... | reverse complement strand
GTCACAGAAGGCCGACCGGGTCTAGAATGATATCTTTTCACTTCAACTATCCGGATTCGCCCAAATTTCAATCTAATGGTTAAAATCGTTTTTCTCCCGACCCCACAATGTTTCTCCTTGGAAGCCCGCTTTCCAAACGAACGGTAAGGATTTGATACATTTCACCACATCCAACGGCTACGAACCGTGGTGCTAAGAGAATCGTGCCAAGTAAGAAATTTCAAAAGAGCCCGGTTGCGAAGGTGGGGCCAATTTCCTTAACGTATCTTTTCGGAAGAATAAAAATCGATCGGTACGAATGTGTCCAATTTTTAATCCGACGGATAGAAATAAGAGAGGGTAAATATTTTTTTTAAAAAAATTAAACAACGGAAACAAGGATGGCAGTGATAGGTACCTATAATGGCCGAAGGTCACGGGCACCCACTAGTATCAATTAAGTTTCATATTTTTCACTCCTAACTATCCAGCTTGAAGTCATCCATACTATATTAATTTGAACTTTCCAATAATTTTCAGGAAGGTTCATATGGCTTTGTCCTTTTCTTTTTCTTTCAGTGAGATTATTTTGGTCAAATGACATCTAAGGGTTAAGATGATGAAAATTTTAGGGTATAAAAGGTCATGCTCATATTGTTAGCAAAGTGGTCCCTACCCCTTAATGGGAATGTTGTGGTATCGAGAATGTATGTGAAATGCGGGAAAGGGGAAAAAGGTTTGTGTATTGTGGTTCATTCTTGTGCTGTGCTTTTTTGTTTTTTGGAAGGTTTTCCAAAATTTACTCAATGTCAAAAGACGTGGAATTAGAGTCGTGCTTTGGGCACATTTTATATTGTTGATCATTGTTCAATGGTTATACACACATTAGTGGGTGGATCACAATTTTTTGACAAACAATGATGTGGGTATCTTTAATGTGTTATTGGGATTGATAGTTATTATTTATCCATGGATTTTGCATGATCACACATTCTTTACATCCAAATAAATGGATGTCATTCATCCATGGTTGGATTATGTTCATCTATACAATAAGTTCATTTTATATTCGGTATTGTGTAAAATGTCTGTTTTGGAATTAATGAAGGTCATCCAAAAAAAGGATAATTTTCAATGCATGGTACTATTATACTTTGACCTGTTGTTAGGGGTGCACTCTATGAAAGCCCACTCCCAATAACAATTCCCCCTCAAATTCCCCCTAGGCTGGTATTGGTATCAAATTTAAATTATAGGCAGACACACTCAAATTTAATCCGCATATAATCGGACGTGCGAAGAAAGGGTGTGAACTTAATCCAGATTTCCAAATTATAATTGGAAAAAATTGTATAATATAAATTCCTAAGTCAAATGAACATCAGGGGGGTGGGGCAGACACACTCAAATTTAATCTGCATATAATCGGACGCGCTAAGAAAGGGTGTGAATTTAACCAAAAAAGGTGTGAATTTAAATTCTCCTTTAATTATAGTCAGATATTGGTTTGTAAAAGTAGAACTATTACTATTTGACAGCTTGAGGGTTGTCCCACTGCATTTGCATTCAACCTATAGATTTATAGGGTTCTGATAGGAAGAGTGCATTTCAACCCACAATGTTATTTGAATTTTTTTGGTTTTGATTGTCAAAGGTGTGGGGTTTTATGTTTGGTAGGAGTAAAGACATGTTCTCTCATTGGTTTTTTTGAGTTTTCAAAACAATCAATTAATATTGTGCTCATTATAAATGGGGTTCACATTTTAGTTGATGTCATCATTGTTGATTGCATTTTGAATAGATCTCATTTCACAAGTTGTCATTTTATTTTAGAGAGTGGTCACAATGATTGTGACCCAAGCAATAGCATTACTTGTATTGTGATTTGACACTTTAAGCATGTGTTTCTCTATCTTGCCATAAAAAAATAGAGTATTACAAGTTAATAATTTTTTTTGCAATGGGCTAACACAACATGATTAGCCATGGGTTTTGGAAGTTCTCTTTCATTAATTTTTGTGCTCATTTTATGAGCAAAGGGTGTTGGTGGCTTTACAATCAATTCAACTTGCTTCCATTTTGAGATGATCCAACTTTTATTGTTGCCTTCTCTAAGTTATGTGCTTTCTCAATTTTCTCACCCAACTCTTTGTTTAATCTATCTCATTGTATAGACGAAAGGGTAAAGACATAGGTTATTCATGAATCACTAGATGATTGAAGCAAGAGGCACCTGTTATCAGAAGCCTAAACATATATGCCATCCAATGACAGAAGACAGAGGCGATACTGACCTTATTCCTAATGCAGAGGCCTCTTTTGAGTGTGCGGTGCCTCCTGTTTTTGAGGAGGCAACATTAAAGTCAAGTACCCCACACATTCCTTCAATATGGGTAAGTCCAGCTCTTCTTCAATCAGCAACCCAAAATAGCCACCAATGCAGCCGATTCAGTCATACAAATTGTGTGAATTTGATGCGGAGTTTGGGACTCAAATTGTGGAATAATAATAATAATACCTTATAATTTCATATTGCTGCAGGATGTGGTCAGTGTTTTCTTTTTTGGCGAAATTTCGCACGCTGGCGAGAAAAAAAAACACCCTGGCGAATCCAACAAAGGGCTTGTTGGGATTTTTTCTTAAAAAAATCACCATATCTTGAGAAAAAAAAGAGCTAAAAGTCGCCATATTTAGACAGTGTGTTCCTGTAGGTCGCCAGAACTAGGCAGGATTCCAAAACATATTTACTGGTTCACCAGGACAGTCGCCATTTACTGGTAATTAATGCTGAGGATCCTAGCTAGTGCACCTACTTGAGGAATTTGAAAAAAAAAAACAATGGATGTGGTGGTTTTAAAATATGGTTGTCAACCTCAAGCATTGGAATTTGGCAAGTGGTAAAGTTCTTTATTTGGCCGAAAAGCTCACAAGTACAACACAAATGCAAAACCAGATCCTGAGGTGAAACTTTGACTTGCATTCGCACAACAGTGGCCATGGTGAACCAGCACCCATGTTGGTGGTACCTTTACCTTTTTGAGTGAGGCCACTTAGTGGCCTCATTAAGCCCAATAAATGTTAGATTTGAACTCAAAGACCCTGATTTAGTCTAAAACGTGGGATGTTTCTAATTATTTTTTTAGAAATTTAAATGAATTTTTGGATTTTGACGATGGTACCAACATGGGTGCTAATTCAACAGAATCTAATTCTCACAGCAACCCACGATGCTAATTCAACAGAATCTAATTCTCACAGCAACCCATGATGCTAATTCAACAGAAACTAATTCTCACAGCAACCCACGAGAATATATGTGGTTCTCAGACATCATGTTAAGTGAAGACGAAGGCCCCCATTCAAACCCATGTGGCTATGATGCACTCCAGGAGGGCTGCCTTATTGTCACGTTGCCCTCCTCAGCCTGACCGCAATGACAATTACTTTGATGTTAAAAAAGATTATGATGCAATCCAGGAGGCTCCTTCTTGTCACATTGGCTTTACGTGCCTGAGGCAGACCATACTTACACAACTGCATTGTTGTTAAAATGTTGTAGTTTGACAGCAGAATGCATGTGCAAAAAATTATTAACACACGTGGAGGGCAGCTTATATTCACAAAAAATCCCTCTTAGGAAAGAGAAGGGCTCAAATGGTTGCTTATAGATGTACATTCTCTCCTCTGACTAAATGGTTGGCGTAAGATCCCTCCAGCTCATGATCTGTGTATGTTTAAGCCTTAAATAATAGGGTTCGTCTAATGCTTTATGGTGCATAATGGCCCGGGCCAGAATGGACTATATCTTTATTTTGGAAATTCTCCCATCCTTGCCCACACAAAACTTCCACTTTGTGCCACTTTGTGGTTGCCAAAAATCATATTACATGTAAGAGTAACCCCAGCCCCAACCTCCCTCACCCGTTTAACTTTCCATTATACAAATTCCATTCAGTACAATAAATGTGAATGAATTTCTTTCTGGAGCTAGTTTACGAATTCTGTTTTGAAAGAGACTTGACAAACCCAGTTTTTTCCAAAGTGTAAAATATGTTTTTGCACCAAAAAAAATTGTCACTTTTGCAAAATCCAAAAACACAGCAATCTCCTTTGCTTTTTGTTTTTCCCCTCTCCTTCCTTCAATTTTCTGATGTAAAGTAACACCATCACTCATTAGCCATCATGAAAAAAAAGATTTAGTGTTAACTGATAACACAGTTGTAAAAAACTGTCCAAACTGTATTAAAAAAAAAGCCTGTGTCAAAATAGAATCAAACTTTGTCCCAAAAACCATTTCTCAAGAACTTCGTGAAGTTTTCTTAAAACAGACAAATTTACAACAGAATGTTCCTTTTTAATTCTTACATTTCTAAGTTTACTAAAATTCGTCACAAAACAAAAGACCATTGCTCTAAAGTTTCACACTCAAAAGTGCCCAGAAAAGAGTCCAAAAATACTCTCCAAACTGTAGAAAAATCTGGAAAAAAACAAAAAAACAAAAAAAACAAAAAAAACTGGGTCCAAATGTGATCAAATTTTATCCCAAAAAACATTTCTCAAAAACTTGATGAAGTTTTTCTCACAGAATATTCTTTTAAACTTTCTTGAGGTCCTGAAAAATTTGCTAAAATTGGCCACAAAACAAAAAATCATTGATTGCTCTAGACTCTCCAGGCACTCAAATTAAGTGCCCAAAAAAAGAATCCGACAACCGTGCAAAAGCAAACTGCTGCGGAAGCTCCACGCGAAAGGGGATAAAATTGGTTGACTTGGAAGCCAAGCAAGCAAGCAAGCAGCCTCGGATCCGCGATCCATGCACGCGCGCCACTCCCCCGTTGTCGATTCGCCGCATCTGATGGGAAAGAGTCTGTGTGTGCGTGCTGTCCCCATTAACTGCAACTTCTGATTTGTATTACCAATTCGGTGACCTGCTTAAATTTGGAATGCAAAGATAAAAAATCCCAGGAAATAACTTGTCATAACTATTTATAAACTTGGGTTCTCCTCTCGCCCCACAACCCCATCGATCTGACCAGTTGGGAGATTGCAACAAATACCTGGAATTAGATTTCACAGTTCTCCAACTCCTGCCATTCTTCATGTTGTGGTCTTGTTTGTGGCTATTAGACTAGATCTCACCTTCTTTCGAGAATCAATTCAAGTCGAATTTGAATGTTTGGTGACTGGTTCTAACCGAGTCGATCTTTTAGTTTAGCTCGATCCGAGTCACACGGTGTCGCGGTGTCGAGGCGGTCGAGAATTTGTGTGTGAACATGGGGAAGCTGGAACCTTGTTGGTCATGAGCTCCTCAGGGATTTTTTTTTGAATGTATCGAAGGTTGGAGGTAAGAGAACCATGGAGGTAACATACTTGTCTTTGTCAGAAACATTTTTCTCCAAGAGTACTACTACCCGCAGCGGCTTGCGATATTATTCATCTCTAGTAGAAGGTCTCGAGCAAAGGAGTCAGAAATTAGATCCACGCAGCTGCTCCCAAAACACTACTTCCGAAATCCAACACTCGTTACTGCAATATTGGAGGTCATGCTTTATAATAAGCCGACAGGCCGAGAGATCATGGCCAGAAAAATTTCCTCCGGAGATTATACGGCCGCAGCGATGACGCGGGTCATCTCGTGGGGCAGCGAAAATCATGTTCAAGGTTTGCATCAGTTCCCCTCTACTGCACATCTCACATTGAACGTTCTTTCCTTCTCTGCTTTTGCTTTTTTCATTTCCAGGAAGTTCGGAACTTGGGCGAGCTTTTGAAAGAATTTGTCCGGGGCTTTTTCTAGTTTGGTAAGGGCACATCTCTTGTGCAAATTAACAAATATGAAATCGGTTTTGCTCTTGTGCAGGCTCATCACGTCGACGATTGCTATTCTCACCAATTGATCGCGCAGCGACTGTCGAAGGAGACCCCGGATTACCAACAAATTCGACCGCAATGTGCAAAAATGAAAAAACTGGGCTCCCAATCAGTTGCCAGCAACCGTCATCGACCACCTTACTCATTGTGGGTATCACTTGCATGCTCTGTCTTATCGGCGTAGCACTCATCCTCCTCGCATGTTCCTGCCGCAAGCGACGTCGGAACAATGGGAATGCAATAACTGAAGACCCACAATCCGCCCGCCGATCACCAGCGGATGCAGCAACACTGCCAGATTCAGGCTCGCTGGAGACGGTGATCATGGTAAGAGTCGCAGGCGACGAAGAGGCCCGGTTCGTAGCTCGCCCGGCACCGCTGAAAACCGAGTCGACGACGATTCCGGACTCCGATTCTGCACAGTTTCCGACGGAAGAGGAGCCTAAAGCCGAATCTACTGTGGAACATCAAGCAGTTGTTGTTCCGGTGAATAATCAGCCCTGGAATTCGGATCCCGAAACTCTCCTTGAAAATGCGAATGCGCTTGTTGTCGAGATGGAAAGTCATGAATGTTCTGAGCAGCACACGAATGAATGAATGAATGAATCTGGATTGAATACAGCCAATTAAGTTTAATTAGTTGGAGTACTTATGTTTGGAGGTACTTGATTAATTTGTTGATTTAGTTTTTGGGTATAATTAAGTGGTATCTATCTCATGTACAGTTTTCACTAGTGGGCCCTGGGTATGCCTTATGGGTAGTTTTGGAGGTTCCTAATTACATCTATGATGAAAAAATGTGATTAAGAAGCTTGAGGCAATAAGCCTAGTCATGGCCAATTTTACAAGTAAGTGTGGGTTCAAATCTCGTACTTATGTTATGGTTATATTTAGATTTGATGGTTTCTAATTGCAAATTCAGCTCTATTCATTTAGGTCTCACAAAGGTGAAACTATTGTTCAAATTTATGGGGGACAGAAAGGCTTGGAGACCATTTGAAGTATTTTTTTGTATTTTTTTTTTGAGAAGGGACTGATGGGGGGGGTGGGGGGGGGATGTGGCATTGAGCTGATAATAAAATCATTTTTTTCTACTAATATGCACTATTTTGGCGACTTGGATACTAATTATATCATTTGTATAAACATTGAATTTTTCGTGAAATGTTATTTTCAGAGAACAATTTTTTAAAAAGAAAAATATGGGAATCTTTTGAAACATTTAAGAATATTTTAATTTTCAACATTAATTTTTTCAATTTTAATTAATCATTTCAACAAACATGTGTTGAATATTATTGTATTGCTAAGGTACTTACAAATGTTGATTGATTCATCTTTTAAAGAAAACCTCCAATCTCAGTTTTGACATTAACTTTTTTTTTGGGTTAGGTTCTCTAGGTGCAAATTTGAATCCAATTCTTTAAAGTTCTAATCCTTGAGAATCTGAATTTGGCACATTTTTACAAAATTCAAGAACTGCAAGCTTGGTTTGAATATTGGGTCCAATTCCATGTACCATGTACACACTACAGAATTCGCAAGATTGCATATTGTATAAGTTAGAAGTTTTTAAAAAATTGGGACTACATAGGTATATGCATAGGTATAAAGTTCTACAACTAACTAAAACTGATCAATTATCTATAAAATGGAGCTTACTGGCCAACTTTTCAAAAGAGTTTAGCTTGCTTACTTACAACTTCTTTTTTTCAAGATTTTGGTTTGGATTCTGATTGTATGTTCCACCAAAAGGATACCCATGCAGTCCAAGTTGTAAGAACCTGAACTGAAAGGTTTAACTCTTTGAACAAAGAACTTGCTAACATGGGTACTCACACCTTGGTAACATATCATATAAACCCTCGTACGTCCCCCCCCCTCATACTATCTAGGTGACTACTAATTGCCCATGATACTGAAGTATGATAGCTCTGTAGGGAATTGAATGAAAGTTGTTACTATGCACTGTGAAGACCAAACTTATTATCATGGATAAGTCCAAAATAGGTCCAGTAATCCAGTGGAATATTAGATCACCTAATATAGGAGGGTAGAATAGGACCATTAATCATCAAACACTTTACAAAATTTCCTCATTCCTTAATCAAATTGAGGAATTTTTTGTCATTGGACTCGCAAACTGGAGGGCTACAATTGTTGTTTGAGTGTCAAAAGTAAAGGAGCAATGCAAAAAACAGAGGAAGAGGCTGAGTAATAGTTTGTTTCAAAAATTCTGAAAAAAGAACTCTAGACCCCTCTCTAGCTCCTGCCCCATATTTTATTCATTTGTAGTTTGTCTTGAGTGATTTGAAACCTGATGCATGCGCCAACTAAAGCTTTATCAACCTTCTTTGTATTCCAGATGTAAAGAAACAATGATAAAAAAATTTAAGCTCGAAATCTGTTTTAATTCACCCGTCACCAAACACTGAACCCCTTTACACCAAACATCTTATATCTTCCCAATAGTTTGAACCCTGTGCCTAATGCACAGGTGTGTGTGTATTTGACGGTACATATTACAAAATTACAACTACAAACTACATTTCCAAAACCTCTTTATATACCACATTCCGCAGTATTCATTGGGACCCTGGCCGCTGAAAATCTTGATGTTTGCACTGCTTGTGACCTATGAGATAGCAACATACAGCTGACCATGGTAAAAGACCAGAGATGACAAATATACTCCAATGTTGTTCAATGTCTGACCTTGACTCTTGTTGATTGTCATGCACAATCTTTATAAAGTACTATGGACCAAGGGAGGCCCAAAAGGAAAAAACTATACCATGGGATATAAGTGAATTGCTAATTTTTAATAAATGATCAAAATGTTTCAATAAGTAGCTTATGACACTTGTAGCAGAGATTCTTTGTTAAAATTCACTTGTGTTTAAACGACAAATCAAAAGTTGTTAACTTTCATCAATCAAATGTTTGGAATTATATCATAAGTTGTTTCAATTTTTTGAATTACATGTTTAATAACAAATACATATGTGATTGATATATGATTTTTTGGTTATTAATATAGGGTATATGATATACCAATGCATTTTCATATTTTCAAGATGAAACATTAATTTCATAATTACATCTACACTTTTAAACCAATTATTTGGAAATTAATTGGTTTCCATTGTTTAACCAATTATTTGTTCTTCATATGTGAAGTAAATTTACTTATGTGTCAAACTATGTTTTTGAAATGAATGCAATTTGAAATCCATATTTTTTTTTTTTGTTAAAATATATGTTGGGTTTGTTGCTGATATTGATATCAAAATCTTGGGGGTGCCCACCCCACCCCCTTGGGGTTGAGCATGCCTTTCTTAGACAACGACACATGCGCAGAGGAGGGGGGGGGGTTATTTATTTCTGCCAGGGTTTTTTTTCATGTATGATGCCATCCATAGATGGATGACAGGACGGATGTATGGATGGATGGGTCACGTGATGAAAAAAGTTTCACGAAAAACAACCACGACGTCCTTTACTATATGTAATTCCATTATGGAATAGAGCAATCTTTGCAACATTGAAAGCGCTGGGCAGAGGGTTACAAATGTTCTTTCATCTTCAGAAACAGAGGAACAATTTGTCAGAATTTGACTTCCTTTGAATTCTTAAATGTTTGCTCACTGGCCTATCTACCAAAGTGCACATGAAGATCAAACTTAAGGCATCTATAACTGATCCTAGCCCAACATAGACGTCTCATCTCAATGTGGTGTGTATCTACTTGTGAAACTTTAGTTCACCAGTTAGATTACCGTTAGCATGCACAAATCTTCTGAAAGCATCTTCATTAGTTCATAAAAGACATACTATTTTGAGAAATATACTTTCCTTGTATAACAAGTTATCTGGGAAGTAAAGCTTGTGCAAGCTAACTAGAGACTTCCCACCTTAAAAGCAAGGAAGCTTCTTTAAAGCCAGAAGGAATGCTAATCTCTACGACACTAGCAAACAGCCTGCCCTCTTTTCATTGTTTTGTGGTGCTGAATTTTCACATCCTAGCGACAAGTGATAAAAAAGAAATGTAATAACAGGTATATTTTGTTGCAAATTCTCTGTTTTTTTAATTTTTAATTCACCAACTTTTGAAGAATTTTTGTTCTCAAAAACTCCACAAGACCACAAGCTGAATCCCAAAAAGTGGATCCTTGAAAGATGGGGGTCGGGTCAATTGAGGCAAAAGGCAGCAAATTCCTTTGGAGATATTGGAAGCAAAAAAACCCATCTACCCACAGTCTTTTGTTTTGTGCTAAGTTTTTGCCACTTGGTGACCCAAAAGAAAAATCACCAGATTTAGATAATAGGTTCTCTAGCAGGTCAACAAAACATAACAGGATTTCTGAAATTTTCTACTTTCCTCTATGACTCTAGCCAAATTTGGCTAAGTCCTCTTGTGGATGAGAACCAGACCACCTACCTCACAAAACTGAGGGAAAAAAAAAACCTGATCTACAAGCCAAACACAACTAAACTTGTGCACAACCTTTTCATGATTTTCACAGAAGGATTGGATCTACTGTGACAGAAGGTCCATGAGGGTTAATTTAGATTCTGAATGAGGATTTGAGGGATGTATGAAAGTCGTAGGTGGTGGTAATTTTTGTTGGAAGGACTGAGCATGCACAGCTCAACAATCTATTTGGATCAGGTGAAGAAATCAAAGGAATTGGAGTCGATGGTGGCTGCACTAAGCTGAGTAAAGGATCCAAATTTAATGTTAAGGTGTAAAATAAACCGGCCCATCACCAAACACAGGCCAATCATCAAGCACCCATGTAGTGTAGCAGTTGGGCTTGTGTTAGAACACAAAAAACTTTATGGGCGTTCTCTCTTTAGCCTATCATCAAACTATTGGTTGAGAATATTTTTGTTCTAAGTTTTTCATATTGGTGATTGGCCATCAGATTTTAGTGCTCGGTATTAGGGGTTAAGGTTCATATTTGTAAAAGTTTTGAATAATTTTATAAGGGCCAAGTTTGGTGATGGGCCATGAATTCAATTTCATTATGCAAACGGGAAATGTGTTGGGTACTTTCAATGTTTGGTTACAGGAAAAAACCCAAGTTTGGGGTGGAAAATGAGAGTTTGGTGAAAGGCAATTGGATTGAACATTAAAATGACAAAAAAAAGTTTGGTATTGGGGGGTGTAGGTTATGTTAAACAACACACAACTAATCATAAACAAGGGTTAGGATTTACAAAAATTTAATGGAATCACAGCAACTACACATTAATTTGGTAGGGCTTCCAATTTCCCCTTAATTTTATGCACATCCCATTTTCGTCAAAAATGACATGCCCAAATTCACAAGGGTATGGTGCAAATTTGGATACACAAAACATTTCTTCAAATTCACATGCAAAATTCTTTTAGCATGTCATAACTTCCAAATTGTGAGAGAAATAGTTTCAAATCTTTCATCAACATTTTGAGAGCATATAAGCTAGACCAACAAGGTCAAGCAACATAAATAAAAAGTAGAAAATTATAAATAAAAAACACAAGTAGTCCTAGTAGATCAAGAAAAACAAAAAAAAGATCTTAGAGTAGCCAAAGAGGAGCCAAACACTAAACTAACCAAAAAGGAGCTACAAGAGCTTGAACATCAACGATCAAATCCTAATGTTATTAAAAAAAAGATAAAAAACCAAGATTTAAGGATGGATGGATGGATGTATAGGGATGGCTAGGAAATGTTGTAATAGATCAATTTTAAAACCAAAAGGTGAAAAAGTTTTTATATTCCAATTGGGTGCAAAGTTTTATAATTCATACATACAATATAGGTAGTCATAAGAAAAGCAAATTTCATCCAACTCCAAAAAATCATGGTTTGTTATACACATTAGTGTTGGCCGGACATATATAAAAATATGGTTATGCATTTAAATAGTCACTAGATATGGATATCGATTCATCCATATTTAATTTTTTCCAAATTTTGGATATCCAATAATATACACCATCGTTGGATTTATGTTATGTACATATGGAATGTGCAACTATATCCAATTCATCGATTTTTAATATGTATTTGTATTTGGCTTCTTAAGGTTTTGAAAATGCCAAATATGAATTTAAGGTTTAATTTTTTTAATGTTTAAGACTAAAACCCATCACATTCTCCTTTCAGCAATGTTTCGCTTTGGATCTTTATGTTTTTACACCTAATGATGATGTTCAAAGCTTGATGTGAATTTAGACTTTAAACTTGACAATTTTGTTGAGAGTTTTTGTAATTCAATTTGTGCGTTTTGGAAATTTTCCCTTCTAATTTGTGTTCAATTTTTTTGTTCGAGCTTTCCCTCTTGCACCATTGGTTACAACTTGTCAAAAAAACTTATTGTGAAAGCTTGGTACATGAAAGCTTGGTGGTCAATTAGCTACTCTCTAAGTTGTGAAAGTTTGGTTCTCAACAATGTCGAAAGTTTTGGGCCTTTGCAATTTGCTTTGCAAGAAATTATTGTGTATTTCTCCTTCTAGGTAAGAAGTACGAACTAAGAATTTTTGTTTTCATAATTATTCTATGCTTACAATTCTTAGTTTCTTTATTTGGAAATTTTGTTGCTCAATGAATTGGGAGGAACAGTTATGTGTGTTTTAAAAATCTTAGCAAAAGGTTGTTCAACAAATCTAAAGGAAAGGTTGTTTGTTTATGTGTTTTTTGTTTTGTTTGTGTGCATTGGGGGCCTGTGCCAAGTTTTTGTTGTTGTTTGACAACTTGCCAATGAACTGCAAAACTATTTGTTTGTATTTTGGTCACCAATTTCTTTTGAACTACTTAATGTTCGTTGGTTGTTTAGCGTTTGTTGGGTGCTTGGTGTTCTTTGCATTGATGTGTTTTGTTATTCAACAAATGTTTACAACAATGTAACTACCATCACAATAGCAAAGGTAAACTTTCAACTTCATTTGCATTTTTTTGTCTTCAAGTTTAGGGTTTAGGGCATTATTATTGTATTAATTAGTGCATTGTTTATGTTTTTATGTTAGGTTGCAATGGTTGAAAGGAAGAAAGTTATTATGTTAATAGTGTGGGTGGAGTTGATGAAAATACTCCATCAACTTCCCTTGTTCAGATGTTGTCTACCCTTACTCATATGCCATCTTCATCCATCTTGGATCTATTGAGAATGTGCATGTGCAAGCTCCCAACATGTCACATTTTGATGTTTCACAACTTCTTGTAAAAGCACAAGTTGTGACTTGGAGACCTCACGCCCGCTTGTTTATATGTTGGGGATTTTTTGTTATCAATGATGGTTTGTCAATGGATGTGGTGAAGTCACAGTGTTGTGGTGCATAATCTACAAATTTGAACAAGCATTAAAGATCTATGTTCTGCAAGAGTTTAATTAAGTATAACAAAATAAATGGTATTATTCCTATAACTATTCATGTGTAAACTACACACCCAAGGTTGTTTAATCAAAAGAAACAACTTAATGAGAATGTGGCAAAATATGTTGCTCATGTTTGGCAATTGAAGAAGAAAATAACAACTCCATTTGGCTATGCAATTACTATTTTTTTGGTGCCACAAACCCCTACAAAAAAATTGGTGAACAATAATAATTATTTTTGGAGGATTTGGTCCAGTGTATTTGTAAGCATTGTACAAGCCCTTGTCAACTTCTAAGATTGTTTAATTTTGCAAATTAGTATTACGCCAATGCCCCTGTGTTTTATTTCCTTCCGAAGGTTTTTTTTTGTGGAAGAAATGTTGCTAACCTTGGTCAAGAAGACCATGGATCATCATGTTTTGTTGAATCTTACATCTACAACAGTGGTTTCTATTAGTTTTTATTTATGGGTGTTTCATGGTGATGTGGATACTTTTGCTTTGGTTATCAATTTGTTGAATGACACCTAAATGCCCATGTATATTACTATGGGCCTATTTGAATGAAACAATTTTAGAGATAGTCCATGGTTGTATAACTATAAGTTTTGTTCGACAAATTTGGTATGTTGCACTGAATTTGTAAAAGATGAGGGCACAAATCTTTCTATTATGGCAATAGCTCTGCATTCCATCATTAATTGTGAAATCCTAAAGATTCCTAAGGTTTATGGGGGCACATGATTTGGCCACGTGACATCCAAGGCTTGTCAGTATGCAACAAATGATGAAAAAAAATTTGTTGTGTTGAGAAATGTCAATGTGAAAGAAACTCAAAATGGTTTACAAAAAACCATTAGATGAACTAAAAGGTTTGGAAAAAAAGGCAAGAATGGGAGCAAGCTTATTCTAAAAATGAGACGTGACATCAAAAATTAAAAACCCTTGTGAAAACTAGATTTGCCAGCAAGGTCATCATGTTTGAAGAAACCTTTCAATTTAAAAATGCCATAATTCTTTGTTATGGCAAGCAAAATTATTTTTTTTTCCAACAAAAAATACCTAAAGCCCAAGTGTGGGCTATTGTTGAGGTAATTGCCTCTACCTTGCATCTTGTTGTATTATCACATTGTGGGATGAATCGAAGTAGGGGCACTAGGGTGTGGACCATTTTAAGGCATTGGTGTTTACAAGTGGAGAGCATGGACCAAATTATTATGGTGAAAAATTCACCCAATGATTTGTGTGCCAATTGCAAGCCAAATTCAAATTTCAAGCAATACTTGAAAACAAAAGAGTCTTTGGCATTAAAAGAACTATAATATAATTGAAAAACATAACTTTTTTGAAAAATTGGAGGTTGATGGTGATTAATTTTGTGGGGTTGGTCCAAGTTTGTGTTTTGTGTGGGGTGTGGGTGGGGTAAGGAGCTTATGCTGCAATTGGGTAGAGTACTCTAGAACTTGTGTTTAATTACCCGACAAGTTACTTTGATTTTGTTTGAATTTTTTCATGTTGCTTTTGTTCTATGAAGTTAGGCTATTTGTGTAGGTTTTTTATTAAGCAATAGAATTGGAAATTTGATATGCATATCTTTTTTGCATATTCAAATGTTTTGAAAATTAAAAACTAACATATATACATAATTGACAAAGGAGTTTTTAAGAAAATAAATATGTAACTTGCTATTATAGTAAATTGAATTTTGATGAAACAAGCATCCAAATAGGAAAATAATCAAGGGGTGAAAGCACAATCAAGTAAACCAGTTCGTGTATTTTTTGGGTTGAATTACAAGTATTTAAAAATATATCATGAAATTATCAAACATATAATTTTGTTGGGTAAAAAAATTGAAATTCATATAGTTCTTGATTATATGTGAAAAAATATGATAAAAACACATTTAATCAATAATTAAGTAGGTAATTTTGAATGAAAGTAGGTGCAAGTATATCAAAACAATGTCCATTTTAAAAAAAATGGAAGCCTTAAAGTATAACATAGATTTTGTGAAAACATGTAATTTAAAATTGTTATATTTGGTTTTTGAAAATGAAGTAAATTTAACACATTTAAATATGTTGTTATCAAACACATTATTTAGACACCTTTATGATGCAACCATAGGTAACATTGATGATGTGGTATATATTTACTTAAAACAAGGAATAATGAAGGCTCAAATATAATAAGTAGTGTTGGTGAGGTCTAAGTACCTACCCCAATAAATCTAGGTGGGGAAAATACATGTTGCAAGACCTAGATTTTTGGGTTTAGGTGGGGGAAAACCCGAACTTAAGCCCAACCCAAGAAAACCCAAGTTTGATTACATGCAACAAAAAACCTAACCCAATGGGTCTTAAGGTGTTTTTCACAAGTTCGAATCCTAGATATATGCATAGAATCTAATATATTAATTCACTTAGTCTGTCCGTCCATCTATGACATGACATTCTGCTGCAAAAGCATTTTCTATGTTTCTACTGCAGAACCGGTCATAGGGAAAAGCATCGTCGTTTGGAACGCTTGATTGGCACCCTCGGGAAACCCGTTTTCATTTTCTAATCAACTGCTGCATTTCTCTCTGGACACAATTTGTTTGCGTGTCCAGAGAGAGAGAGAGCGAGCTTGCGCAAGATCTTTCTCATCGTGGACTACATTCTTCCCGGTTGCAAAGGATTTTTTTTTATAATAACCGATTCTGAAAATTTGTTTCTTTGCAACAACACAAATGCATGTCAATTTTGTTTCCTCTCCAGAAAGAATGATTGCTGCTTGACAACCCATGCACAAGGTTATATGATCCACTACCAGTTACATTCTCAATTGCTACCAGAATTGTTGAAGAAACGAAAAGGAAATTCCTCTTACTTTGGCAAAGGTGTGGTGGCGGAGTTCGATTCTTGCGAGATGGTAGAAGAAGCATCGTCAGTGATATTGTCCAGGGATTTCATGTTGATACAAGGCTGGTGGCAGCAGCTCTAGTATGCTTGTGATTGCTGCTTCATCATCTTTGCTTATGAAGCTCTCAAGGCACTGATTTTTGTAACTGATCTTTCCAGCACATGCTCTGCTAAGATTTGCAACCCCTGCTCGCACTGCGTTCTCCAGAAATTCTCTGTTGGCTGCGATACAAACCACTAAGTGACCAGAATCATCAACCTAATTGAAACCTTAGTAGCTCTCAAAACGCCAATCTGAGGCCAATTTCCTTTTCAATGATCACAATCTTTCGAGCATCATCATCATCATCATCATCCTCACTCAAAAAACAAAAGAAAAGAAACAAGAACAAGAAGGTGAAAACTACGACGACGAGGGTCGACATACCTGCATGAACTCTTAGGTGTGTAATTCTCGCCCACTAAGCATTAATTTATGCATTGAAATGCACACAAGAAGCTGCAGAAAATTGTCAACAACACAACAACAACAACAACAATGGGGGAAATCTGGCAGCAGAAAACAAAAGTGAGGCTCAAAACTTAAAAGACTAGAGTAGATAACTTTGCAAAAAATCTTGTAAAGAATCTTGTGATAAAGCAAAGCTCTTATCACATCATCATCATGACTATCATCTGACACTAACAACAACAACAATAACAACAATTCTACATCTTGAATATCATTGTTCAAAAGAGCACTGTTTTTTTTTTCTTATCAAGAGTTTGCAAAACGTACATATAACAGTAACCCTCTTCTGAACAAGAGGTTGCAAAATATTCATGAATATATATGGCTTGTGAGCTTTGAGAGCCTCCTTTGCAATATATACATACTAGAGAACTTTGAGATATGCCCAAATTCTTAGAGAGATGTGTTTGCACCTACAAAGAAAGGAGATTCGGCAGATTCTTCCAAGGATGTTGTGTGATGAATGGAGAACAAGAAAACTGTGAAGAGCAGCAACAAGAATCAGTCACTCAGTTGGTGACAGTCTCAAATGCAAATTCCCCAATCTACTTTTCACAGCCTGTTCTTGCCGCTGACCACTAGCGGAACTATCTGGACCACATGTCCACCGCAGCCCGGTAGCAACAGCGGGATCGTGACTACGAGCAGCACGCAGAGGCCCGTGCCCGGCTGACAGACCAGCAGCGGAACCGCGACCACGAGCAGCACGCAGAAGCCTGTGCCCGGCTGACAGACCAGCAACGCCAGCAACAACGGGACCACGACTACGAGCAGCACGCAGAGGCCTGTGCCCGACTGACAGACCAACAGCGCCAGTAACAGCGGGACCACGACCGCGAGTAACACGCAGAGGCCCATGCCCGGTTGACAAACCAGCAACGCCAGCAGTAACGAGACCGCAATCATGAGCGGCACTGGCAGGCGCAGGGTTAGCAAGATGCCCGGCTCATAGACCAGCAGCGCTAGCAATAGCAGGACCACGACCGCGAGCGGCACCGGCAGGTGCGGGGTCAGCAAGATTTGCACACAGCAGCCTGCGTCCCCCTTTCAGAATTTGATGAGGCTAATGTTCCGGTGCTTGACATAGGGGGTAGGACAATTGAGTGCCAACAATGCCGAGCTATGATTTGGCCTGATGAGGCTTCCCGAGGACATGCAGACCTTTGTTGTGCTAAAGGCTTGCAGCTGTGAAGCCCTCTTCCCCATTCCTCCTCCTCAAGCATTGCAGGACCTGCTCACTTCTGAGCCTGCCCATGGTGCACGCCTCCCCCCTACCACCGTATCTTTTCGCAAGCACATCCGGAAATACAATTCCTCCTTGTAGATGGCCTCTTCTGGCATTAACATCCAGTCACCTATAGATGGGGTCAGTATGATTGCCATAAGGGGCGTTGTCCATCATTTGCTGGGGCCTTTGGCACCTCCTTAAGGGAGCCCCCATCAGTTTGCCGAGCTGTATATCATAGACAATGTGGATGCTCAGGCTGCTGCCCATTTTGCTACTTTCGGTCAGGGCAACATAGACCTGGACCGTCGCACATTACAGGAACTGCAATAGATGCTTTTGGGGAGCAATGTCTATGTTCAGCGCTTTGTGCAGGCCATGGATTTGCCCCCTCAAGACCTATCTAACTATGAGATTGTCATCCGTGTTGATGGCAGTGTTGACCGCCGCCGCTACAACGCCCCCACATCCAGCGAGGTGGCAGGCCTAATGCCTAGTGAGTGAATGGGGTGGTTGCATGGCTGCTTTTTGGTGCCCCATTTTGTGTTGTTTTTAATGGTGCTGGCCGTCCTAATTGCTACATTCCTCGACAACACGTTCCTTCCATCATCCAAGCAATTATCCCGGCTGTGCCTGATTTGTCTTCCCTTTTGTGCCTACTCACAGGCAATGGTGACCCAGACGATGACCCTGAAGGTAGCAATCCACGAGACATCAGGGTGCAGGCTAGGGGCGAGGGGTTATGGAGGATTAGTGATGCCCACTATGCTTATGACCCTCTGCATTTTGTCCTGTTCCACCCACACGGAGAGCCCGGCTGGCACCCAAATATTACTGGCACTACCCCTGCAGTTGTGGATGGGCTAAGTTCTAAGGACGAGCAACAGCAGCCATCTGAAGATGAGCAGCAGCCTGATGCGAAACCGGCAATGGAGCCCGGGCGTGGTGGAGGTAGGGGCAGGGGTAGGGGCCGAGGCAGAGGAGTTGCCGCAGGGTGCATCGCTCGCAAGGTTACTGCCAGGGAATACGCGGCTTACTTCATGCATGACCGTAACCTTCCCACCAACAACACGTTCACTTATGGCAAGAGGCTATATCAAGAGTGGGTGGTTGACCAGTACTCCAAGGTTGAGGGGCAACGGCTGCGGTGGGTGCGCCTCAACCAGACCACCCTGCGTGCTAACCAATATAAAGGAATGGTAGATGCCATGCAACAAGACGGGGTTAACAGCACCAACTTTGGGCGCATGGTGGTCCTTCCAACCACTTTTGCTGGTAACCCCCGCCACATGAACCAACTCTACCAAGATTCCATGGCCTTGATCAAAAAGTTTGGGAAACCTGACCTATTCATACCCATGACGTGCAACCCAAATTGGCCAAAGATTCTGCATGAACTGAGGCCTGGGGAGGAAGCCAACGACCGCCCTGACTTGACATCCAAGGTGTTCAACATGAAACTTAATGCCCTCCTCAAAGACCTTTTACAGAATGGTGTTTTGGGCACTGCGGTGGCGGACATCCATGTGGTAGAATGGCAGAAGCGGGGCGTGCCGCAGGATCACATTTTGATAATTCTACGCAGCCAGGACAAGCCGTGTGACAACATCGATTATGACTGGATCGTGTGTGCCGAACTTCCAAACAAATCCACCCACCCCAAGCTTTATAACATTGTGACATCTCGCATGTTGCATGGGCCCTATGGGGCTTTACATCCCTCATGTCCTTGCATGGTGAATGGGGCTTGCAGCAAAAGTTATCCCAAAACTTTCCAGCCCCAAACTGAGGACTCTACCGGTAGCTACCCAACCTACCGGTGACGGGACGACGGCAGGACCTTCACCCACCCCACGTAAGTGTAGTTGTTGGAAATTTGGCAAGTGAGTTGTTGTCTTGTGCACCTAACCATAAGTATCTGTGTCTCTGGCTGCCTTGGAAACTCATTTCTTCCATATTTTTAGGCATCCCAAACCTGAAAGAAGGGCGAAGCCAAACCTGCATTAAGGGACGCCAAGGTGACTAACAACTTCTTACTGCTACCCCCTCCCCCTTACAGCTCGGGTTTTGTCTTTGACAACCGTTGGGTCGTCCCGTACAACCCCTACCTGACCATGCGATACTAGTGCCACATCAATGTTGAGGTCTGCAGCTCCATCACGGCTATGAAATACCTTTACAAGTATGTTTACAAGGGTCACGACCATGCTTTGGCAGTGCTGCAGCCGGAAGCTAGGGCTTTGTCGGTTGCAGCGCCTCAGGCGACTACAGGTGGGGCCGATGGGAACAATGTGCCTGCCGCCTAGGATGAAGTTCAAAATTACCTCGATGGGCGGTATGTCAATGCCAGCAAAGCTTGCCATCGGTTTTTTGCCTTTGAGTAGCACAGCATGCACCCCAATGTTTACCGCTTGGCTGTTCATCTGCCTAATGAACAGACCATTTACTTTCCTGAGGGCACCACAGTTGGGGAAGCCATGATGCGCAACAATTCCACCACTTTGATTGGGTGGTGTGACTTTAACCGAAAGGCCAAATCTGAATACGTGGCTGCAACCACTTTGGCTCGCAACAACAATGACCCTGCACCACCACTACCTGCTGCGCTGACCACACTGTACCCTGATTATCCCGAAATTGCTGTGTGGAGCAAATCCAAAAAGGCATGGCACCCTCGAAAAAGGGCAACGGGGCGGCGGGGTGCAGGCCGAAACAATCATGTCACATTGGGAATTGTGGGGCGCACGTACTTTGTGCAACCCTTAGAGGGCAAGCATTATTATCTACGAGTTTTGCTTACCCACGTTGCAGGGGCCACATGCTTTGAGGACCTCAGAACTACCCACCAGCCCCACACGCCTACCATAATTGTGCACCCCACTTTTAAAGCTACCTGCCTTGCATGTGGCTTGCTGCAAGATGATGCTGAATGGGACCAGTGCCTTTCAGAAGCTGTTGGCATGCAACTGCCCAGAAGCTTGCGGCAGCTTTTTGCCAACCTGCTAATTTACAATAACGTCACCAATCTTGGGTGGCTGTGGGACAGGCATAATGGAGCCTTTACGGAGGATTTCCTGCACTAAGCACACTAGGTGAGTGGTCAAAAGGCCTCCACAAAGGAAGTGTATATTGCAAGCCTCCCTTTCGTTGGGTTGTGATGGTATAAGTTGTGCTCTGTTGTCTTCTTTGAACTGTTGCTTGGAAACTTCTCTATTGAATGGCCGATTGTCGGATTCAATGTACCAGAAAGCTGATCCCTCAACATCATTCCACAAATTTCATTTAATGAGTCTTACCACATATTGGTGCTACAAATCCCACTAGATTGCGTCTGCTGAACCTAATGTCAAGCTCCTCCAAGTAGTGCCCAACGAGGTGTTGTATCCTATTGCATACCAGATTTCCTTGCTAGCTTTAAGCATGAATAACTGTGCCCTTCTAGATTATAACCTTCCCCCGCCATCGATTGCGTCACGCAAGTAATGCCCAACAGGCAGCTGGACCAAGCCATCCTTGACCAGGGCTTGCGGGAAGTGGAGCAACTGCTACAGGCCCAAGGGGGGAAAACCTTAGAGGATTTTGACCTGCCTATCCCTGCACATATGGCTGCCTCGGGGGACGCCACTGTATCCGAGGAGCGAGCCAGGTACAATGTGACGCGGTAAGCTCAACAGTTTGCTCGCAATGTGCCTTTGCTAAATCAGAACTAGCGCTCCATTTACGACAATGTCATTGACGCGGTCCATGACCCCAGGCCGGTGGACAAAACCTTTTTTGTTGATGGGCTGGGAGGGGCTGGCAAGACTTTCCTCTACGGGTGCCTACTCAGCAGGGTGCGCTCTACTACTGACATAGCGTTGTCGATGGCATCTTCTAGCATTGCAGCCCTGCTTTTGGAGGGCGGCTGCACAGCTCACTCACGTTTCGAAATTCCCGTAGCAAGCCTTTGTGGTTCCTCTACTTGCTATGTTCCCCTAAACAGTCCACAAGCGGCCTTGATTCGGGCTGCACGCCTCATTGTGTGGGATGAGGCACCCATGGCCCACAAGCATGTGTTTGAGGTTGTGAACCGCACGCTCCAGCATGTTATGGGCGCTGTTGACCCTGCCTTAAAGGACATGCTTTTTGGGGACAAGGTTGTTGTCATGGGAGGTGATTTTAGGCAGATATTGCCTATGGTTCCCCGGGGCATGAGAGGCCAGATTGTGGATGCCAGTCTCAAGAGGTCCGCAGTCCTTTGGCACCATGTTAAAGTGTGTCAACTGCATGAAAACATGCGTGTTCAGAGGCTTTTGGCACAGGGCGGAGCCAACGCCGCGACCGATGCCCAACAACAGCAAGCTTGGGCAGACTACTTATAGCGCATTGGGAGGGCACAGAGCAAGTCTTTCCTGAGGTTGGGGGGGAGGCTGTTTTGATCCCAGAAGACATGTGCTGCCAGGGTGACACCATTGATAGCCTGGTGGATGAAGTTTACGGCGACCTTGGCCGCTTCACAGACTCGCAGTCACGCAATGAGCACATCATTCAGAGGGCCATTTTAACTCCTCTGAATGAGGACGTTGACAACATCAACACCGCCATCATGAATCGGTTTGACCTCACCACACCTGACGGCCCACCAGCACAGCGCCGCACGTACCATAACGTTGATTCTGTTGTGCAAGGCAAACAGAGAAAGGTTTACCCCACCGAGTTTCTAAACTCCCTCAGCATGTCAGGGGTGCCACCCCACACTTTGACCCTGCAGGAAGGCTGCTCGATGATTTTGCTGTAGAATATGTTGGGCGACCTTGCAAATGGCACTCGGCTTATTGTGGTCAAGCTGATGCAGCACATAATTGATGCTGAAATTGCCACAGGACCGAACAAGGGCAGGTGCGTTTTCATTCCCCGCCTCAGCATCACTCCCTCTGACACGGAAAGGATGTCTTTTACTCTCCGCCGGCGACAATTCCCGTTGCGGGTCGCATTTGCCATGACTATCAACAAGGCCAAGGGGCAGACACTGCAGACAGTGGGGGTGTACCTGCCCAAGCTCGTTTTTTGCCACGGGCAGCTTTATGTGGCTTTCTCTCGGTGTGGCTCACGGCGGGGCGTTCGGGTGCTGGTCCGAGGTGGCACAAGGGTGGCTATGAATGGGGCCCCTGCTAACGTTTACACCAGTAATGTGGTCTACCGAGAGGTGCTACAGTGATTCTTCTTGTGGGTATGGGGTTTTTTAGGGTCTCCTTTGGACTCCCATTTTTTTTTCAGGGCTTGGGCTTTGGTTTCGTCCAAGGGGATGGGTTGGATTAGATTGCATTAGACTAAAATGGGGCTTTTATATATATCAGAAATTCCCTCCATAGGATTTCCAGGCATGTAATGGATTTTAAATAAAGTGACCATGCAGGTTCATCCCAACGACTCATGCATGTACCTGCAAAAGCCTAAGGTAGTCTAGAATGGGCTAGAATATGCCTTATTCTAACATTGATAACATTGATAACTTAAAACTACTCTTTGATAATTTTGTCTTTTTTTGCTCGCCCCCCCACTCACTTTTGGGGGACTTCACAGTGTCCGAAGGTCACGAGTACCCACTAGTATATATCTAAGTTAGGATATAACTAGGTGTTAAGGTTTAATGACCTAGTGGCAAGCTCCAAGCTCCAAGTAACTATAGTCTAATTTTGGTTTTTTGCTTTGATAAAAAAAAATCCACAAGTTAACATTTGCAAGATAACTAACAAAAAACTTTTGTAACATGTGGAATGTGGCAATTTTGAAGTCCAACTTGACCTTCAAAGAATCAAGTATGCCATTGTCATTGCATTTTTTACTATTTTGATTTAAATATTGTTATGTTCTTTTATCAAAAAAATTAGACTTTGATTTTATGGTTCCTAAAGAAAAACCCCAACATGGCCGCCATTGGTAACAACTTGGTGGCAATGTCCATTTACTAGGGTTGGGTGCAATCATACTAACATGCACCATTAGTAGTTGTAACCATTGCTTAATTTTTAAAACTTTAGATTATTATACAATAATAATAATAATAATAATAATAATAATAATAATAATAAATAGATTAAAAAAAAAGTTATTGTGAATTATGTACATGTATAATAAAATTTTGGAATCTATCTAATGAGTGAAAAATATATAAAAGGATTTTTAAGGCTTTGTAACCATTGCTTAAAACTTGCCTCAAAGTAATTTAAAAGTAGTTTTGACACTAAAAGCAAAATTTGAAAATATTTTTTTATGACATATTTTTGGAATTTTAAAATATACACCTTAACATAATAGTATTAAGATTTTTTTAAATTAAATTTTCTTGAAATACACATTAAAAGGATCTTTAAAATATTCTTTAAAATAAAGAGTGGTCTAAGGGGCACATGTGGCTCCTAATAACATGGTTGGACCTTGTTACAATGCACACCTTCTATTTTTATTCTAAAGCCCAAAACATCATTTTTAATGGGCATATTGATGATCATCTACCCAAAAGGATGATCTAATGAAAAAGGATAGTAAAAGACTATTTTGGATTTTAATTATACTTATTATTTCATGATTATAATGGATTGGTATATAATTACAACTAGAATGATGTCATATTAATCTAAAGTTAGAGAGTAGGGCACAACAAAAAATCCTTTTTTTTTTTGCCACCCTCTATTGCGTTCATCACATAAAAAAATTCAAGAATAGATTGGATATAATAAAAAGGTATTTTGAGTCCTTTCAAATAGTTTGAATCTTTGTTTGAATTATAATTTTCATCTTAAAGGAATCAAAAGAAATGTATTAAATAATGCAATTGATTCAACTATTTTTCATGGATAAGTAATGTTACATTTATGTTTGGCAATGCTCATGTAATGCATTTGATTAAATATTATGCAGTATAATAATTTTGAAGGTTATAGAATCCATTTTTAAAGGGCAACAAGGAAAATGATTTCCTTTTTTTTTCCCATTTGGCTGATTTTTTGTATTAACTAGGCTTAGAACTTATGGCCCCAAGTGTCAACAAAATGTGTATGAAATTTTCATGCAAGAAAATATGTTAAATTGTATATAAAAACTTATCTACTCATTTATTACATTTTTGGTTTTCTACCAAATATATATATATATATGCATAATTACATCCATGTGAAAAATCAACACCACCATGCAAATTATCATAATTTGAATTATCTAATATTTTTCATTTGAATTTATTCCATTTAAATTCTATATTTACAAGATAGCAGAAAACAAATCCTTTAATCCTATGTCTAAAAAAAAGGACCCTAATTGTGAACATGCCCTTATTAATATCATTTTTAGCATGAAAACAAACCAAATGTTTATTGTTTGTAATGACTTTATGGGTGGTGAACATGGTTTCATGTTTTTTATTGTGATTTGATATTAAAATGTTTGTTGATGTGTTTCTAAAATCAAATATGAGTGTTTCATGTGTGATGCGTCTATATAGTCACACACAACCACCTTAATCTTTTCATCACTCCTCATCCTTTTGACTAAAATTAAAAATTCAAACAAATATATGGTGTCAAAATTCAATGCAAACATAAAACTTAAATTAAGTTTAAAGTGGTTTAAATATGTGGATATCATGTTTACCATTGTATGTATGTTCATATCATTTTATTTTATTGTCTTGATGATGATGTTTAGGTTGTTCTTGATGATCTTCACCACCATTTCATGGATTCCATTTTATTTTTTATTTTCCCAATGATGATGTTTCTCGATTGCTTTAAAAAGCCTCCAACATTGTATGTATGCATTCCATCTTGTTTCTTCTTCTTTTTTTCAATTACATAATATTTTTTAGTGTTTCTCACCATGATGTTCACCATTTTATGCATTCCATTATGTCTTTAAATTTTCCAATGATGATGCTTTTGAAGTTTTTCAACGTTGCATATTTGAATTTTGTTTTGTTTTTGTTTTTCTTCATAATATTATTTCCCAATTGCTTTTCATTATCGTGTTAATGCCATTATATGGATTCCATGTTCCATCATGCTTGAAAACCTTACAAATAAATTGATGCGAAAAGGAGGCATGAATGTTTTCATCTATGTTCGTCAAAATGATGGTTTTGAAATACAATGGTTCAAGCATGGATGGTGATGTGAGAATGAGTGCAAAATTAAATGGGGCATTTTGGGCTTTAATGGCTTTCTCACAATGTACAACATGGTGGACCAAATCTATGTACCATATACATTCTTGGCCTTGTTGTTGTTTTCACCTAACTTTTGTTTTGTCTTGCATTTTTAAAAATTCCTTTTCCTTCATGCATACCTATGAATGAATTTGTTTGGTCAAGAATAAATATGTTTAAATAAATGTAATTGTGAATTAAAGGTGAATTTATAAAAGTGGTGATGTAATGGAGTAATGTTTTCTTTTGGGCAAAACAAGGTTGCGGGGTGCAAACATGATAAAAGGAGCTAAAGGCAACAAGGTTGAAGTCCTTTCCAAGGACCAACCTTTTTTTCAATCAACTTGTGGCTTTTAAATACCAATTTAAGCTCAAAAAATGAGTTTGTAGTTTTTGGGGAAACCACATGCTTTATCATCTAATCCTTGCATTTAGTTAATACATAGGAAAATGAAAAGTTGTGTGCCTACCTTAAGTCATGTAGTGTAGTGACGCACTCCCAAGTTCCTAGTTAGTAAGGTGGGCCTGAGTTACTCAAACAACGAAATTGTGAGGAACTCGAGGCACATTCCCAGCTCTCAACACTAAAAGGGGTAGAAGGGCGTGCTGAAGTTCCGGGATGGGATTAGGAGGAGTGACAAGCTTTAGTTACTTACTCAAACCTACACCAAACCAACCAACGAGTTGGTTAGTACAATTTGTGGAACACCTTTAATGTTAGGACAAGCCGCGGGCAATCCTGGACTCACAAGATTCATCACGGCCTGGACTTAAGGGAAGCCATCACCTTCCGCCATATAGTATTCTTTGTGCCTCCCTGCAACACCCACATTCGAATGGCTTTTTGTCTTGGGACTCCCAAGGAAGAGTCCCGAAATTGCCACGGTTTGGACTTTCGCAATTTTGCGGGACTAAAACTCTTTGCTTAGACCTTCGATTGGGACAAGGTTTGAAGCAAAGTTATAGCTTTTGTTAAGAGCTTTTCCAATGGTGTGTCGCACTCCACCTGCACGCATTGGGGTCGGGTCGATTCTCGACCTTTAGTGGTCGGGAGTCAAACTGCTAGTTTGATAGTTTGACTCCCGGCTTTTCTTTTTGCCATAACTGGTGCTGCAAATGTCCAAATGGCTCACGCAAGCCCATTTTCGACATTTACACTTCGATAGCTTTCCAATGATATAATGAATGCCCCAATGCAAGGTGTTTTGACCCTTACAATCGAACTCTAAAGTTTCGGGAGTCCCGGAGGACTCCCAAGTCCCCATTTCAGGAGTGTGAGTCTCATCTTCACACACTCTCAAAGTAGGGTTGCAACATGTAGGCTATTGCTTACGTTTTGTCATCTTCATCACATCACATAAGGAGTTAGTCATGTTATTGTTCTAACCGAAGCAAAGTCCTAGAAGTGTTGTTGCTAATTTGTGTTTTCAATAAAGTTCAATTGAAAAATCCATATAGGGGAATGTTTTGTTGTCATAAGTGAAATGTGTTTGAAAGAGAGGAGCCCAAAGTTCATTTTCACATTTTTGAATGCCTTAAGGTGAAAATGTGTTTGGTGTTTTTTTCTTCCTACCCAAATTCTTTGAATTCTTATGACAAAGTGGTGTTGTTGTTTTAGAACTTTTTCTTGAGAACTAACATTATTCAATGTGATACTTTCAAAGGTTCAAAATTCAAAGCTTGATGCATCTACATCATTCAAACAAACACCTTAAGGTATGCCTTTTTTTCCTCCTCCATTTCATAGATGAAAGCACATTACACATTTGGGTGGACTCCAATTGTTTCATCCTCTTTGAGTTCATTGATTTTGCATTCATTGTCATTATAGTTGCAATTATCTTGTTTGTTTGTTAGTTTCTTAGCTCATATGAAATGTTTAGACATAAAGGCTAACCTTTCTAACTTTGTCCTACATGATTAGGACTTCGGAGGTGCATTGCATTTGAAATTAAAAAACAATATTGGAACCTTCAAGCTTTAAATAATTCTATTTTGTGAGGTAAATTGTTCTAAAAACCATGGTTTCTTCGTTGCATTTAAAGGTGAATCCACACTATGATGTACACACTTTGAGAGAAATTTGGAACTACATGTATAGTATCAAAAGTAACAATAGGTAAGATTTCATTCACTTTGAATTATTTTAAAGATCGCATGTAAATGATTTGGACTTCAAAATTAAAAGAAGTATCAAGAATCATGAATATGGAATTGAGACATATTTGTGCATTTGTGTAAATGTACACCAATAATGTGATAAAGATTTTTAAAAAACCTTATTTGACAATAGTTTTCCATTTTAAAAAAATTTTAAAATTGCATCTTAGTTTGTTAAATGAAAACACTTGCCCAAGTAAATTTTCAACCTAAAAAATATAATCATCAACATTTTCATACCATAATGTACTAATGAAAATCTTTAAATCATCTAATCTAAATTCCATGACCTTAAAAGTTTTTTGAGAACTTTAATGGAAAATATTGTTCTTTATGGTTTCTTTTATGTATGTGTAGAATTTAATGGAAAAATTATGTAATACATCTTAGTCCTTTTGTTGGAATTATAGAAATGGGACAAGGTGTTGCAAATCAAAATAATATTTTTTGGATTATTATATCATTCATGTGTGCATTGATTTAACAACATAAAGCTGGATTGGGACATAAACCATCACTTATTAAAAAATTTCAGTGAGAATTATTTTCCAAATTTTCACCATGATGCATGAAACTCAAATAGACACTAAAAATGGTCAAACTATGATTATTTTTTGTGTACATTGTAATATGCATTCACCTTTAAACTTTGTAGGGTCTTTATGTTTTTAAAAAAAATTAAAAATTTTCTTTGGTGCCTATTTTATCTAAAATTTGTGGGTTTTCACAATTTAATTTAGTTTGTAGTTGTTAGTTTGTTACATGGTTCAACTTTTTTTGAAATTTTAGTTATCTGGTTTTCATCTCCTTTAATTGAGCTTTTGGAAGTGTGTGCATTCTATAAGTTCATTTTAACCTTTGAAATGGTCCAATGTATATGGTTTCATATCATGGATCAAGTCATTTTGAGGAAGGTGATCTATTAGATGCACGTCTTTCTACAATTTCTTTAAGTAGTTTTAGCTTGTTAGCATTGCCGTCTTTTCTGGTTGTTGATTTACATGACCTATATACATGAATGTTATGGTGGCTAGCCACTTTTATATGTTAATGTTTTTTTCTTATTCTTATCAATAGTTTTACCTCTTAATTAGTAGAACCATTTGTGCTAGATAAAATGCACATTGGTTTGGATTGCGTGATTAAAAATCAAGTACTCAATATGAACATTTTGACAAAAAATCAAAATAACATTGTAGCTTTGCCAAGACTTACAAAAATCCATGAAATAAGTAGGTAGAAACTATGGTGCTTTCATTAGAAGAAAAATTGCCGTTTGTAATCAATTTTTGTAACTAAAAATTCTCATTTGCAAGCAAAAAAACTTGTGTTATGTTGGATTATACAATGTTTGGCTTTGAGTCTACAATTGAGTTGATATTATGGAATATAAATTAGTATGTTCATATAAAATCCACAAATTCAAACAACATAAGTTTGTCAATAAAAGTTAAAGACCTCTTGCAATCAGCCATTAAATCAAAATGTACAAATGTTATTTTAAACATTCATGAAAACCAAACCTATGGTAAAAGTGTGGGAGTATCACCCAAATTGAATATAGTTAATATCTTGAAAATCATTTCTTATGGGATTTGAGGGTTTTTGAATTGTGGGAGCATCTTTTGCATTTGTGTGGTGAAAATAAAAAAATTATGCCTCTTTCAGACCACCAAACTTTTTTTTAAAGGTGTGCCCATGTGGCTTCCAACAATTGGATAGGGTCAGTGGTTGTGGTACCTAGTGCCTACCACTTCAACGGCCAAGCTCTCCAATCAAGAAAGTGGTACCTAACAAAGCACACAACAGCAGTGTAAAACGGTCATGAGGTATGAAGAAAAGGTCAAAACCCAAAAACCCTATTCACACCGTACACAAAGTATCTATTTCCGACAATATCAGTTATGCGAGACCCTAAATAGTTATTAGTTATTTAATAATTATCTCTTCTTTTTTTTGGGTCTAGTAAGTTACTTAAGTAAGATACCTATACACCACACATGTAGCCTAGATTTCAGACGTTGGATTCCTCAGATCGACGGTAGAGAGCCAGCAAACGTAGCTACTCTCTCATTAGTCGGAGCTGCCGCTTGCTTGCATTATTATGAGCCGTCTCTAAGACCGTGGGCCCCGGCACGTTTTCCAGCCGCCGGATCCCGATCTCAACGGCTGATATCCCGAGCACTAGTCATCGTGCACTTCCCTCTATTGACCGGTCACTCCCCCCCTGCCCCCAAACACCCACCGCCTTCTCTCCCTCTGTGTCTGTGAGAGAGTCTCTGTCTCTGTGTTTTCTGTTTTGCATCAACTCTCGTGTGCTCTTTGTTTGCATTCTCTGCAGTGTTGCCTTTTCTTGTTTGGTGTGAGCGGATATTGGCTTTCGGTTTCCGCTTTGCTTTGCTGTTGGAAAGCCGGATCTGGCAATCGCTATAGTATTTAGATCTGTAACTTCTGCTCAGAAATCTGGGCTGGTTTGAAGCTCTCTGGAGTGGTGGTTTTTATTTTCCCGTTTGTCCTGCGAGCTTCAGATCTGTTTTCGTGGTCTAGATCGCTTTCGTTTGTATATTGTTTTCTTTTTTTCCTTGTTTTGTGTTTTTTGGTACGTGTCTTAGTGCGTTTGTGCTCGTCTGAGGTTGGGAGTTGGGAGTGGAAGGGAGGATCGTAAGGGGCTACCAAGATGGGGCTTACTTTCACCAAACTTCTTTCACGCCTGTTTGCCAAGAAGGAGATGCGCATTCTCATGGTCGGTCTTGATGCTGCTGGTAAAACGACGATCCTGTATAAGTTGAAGCTGGGAGAGATTGTAACTACGATTCCCACCATCGGTAAGTAACATTGTTCTTTCTTTTCTCGCGCTCTGGAGATGGTTAAGAAACTGCATTGTCTATTGTTCCCTGTTTGTCACTGTTGTGGGCATCCCTTTGTTGCTTCCAATCATTTCCTTCCTATCTCGTTTGAGAAGGCATTAATATGGCCATGCACTCAGAAAACATTGTTGTGTTTCCGTCCTGGTAGCAAACTGGGACGAGAAAGTCTTCTAGAGCTCAAGTAGGATACTGGTACTGAAATGATTATGTGGATCTGGTTGTCTCTCGGAAGCCCTCGAACTTATGTGTCTGGTCCCTGCGTTATGTTTCGTATATCCCTAGAATGTCGTTCCCCCTCCTTCACTGACCTGATCTGAGAACACGTCCTCCAATCGTAGTGCTGAAATGCTCCTTGGGATTATTGGCAAGATGTTTCCTCACAAGTTTATATACTTTCTGTTTCCTTGGTAATGTGAAGTCTTATTAGCACATCATGGTTGCTGACAACGATCCTCTCTGATGAGCAGTTCAGGATTTCAAGATATTAGTTGCGATTTGTCACTAGGTTGAAGGACTATCCTTCTGGGTCACTGATGACAATTCTATTCCATGAGTTTAACTGGCTTCTGCTGCATTTCCCACTGCACAATGATCTATGCGTTTGTAGGGGTAGTTTTGTTGGTCCCCAGGTGGGCTGCAGCAATGTGTCACTGTCCAATAGGAGCACTGGAAATATAGCATTGACCTAGTGCTTGTGGGAATTTCACAGGGTTCAATGTGGAGACAGTTGAGTACAAGAACATCAGCTTCACAGTCTGGGATGTAGGAGGTCAGGACAAGGTACTCACACAGTCATCCCTTACTCCAACTTCGGCCATACAGTTGTTCACTGGTCTGTGGCAGATGGGATCTGGTCATGGATATGAGCAGTGCTGAACATTGAGGTGGCATTGAACAGGTGTACTTGCAGTTTTTCCATTGTGGAGATCCATGAAGTTCTTAGTTCGCATTGGTGGCTGTCACTTGTCTAAGTGTAATGAGTTTTCATAGAGAAAACATTTGTGAGGTGTAGATATATTTGATGAAAAGGGTGCTAAGTTACTTAACCTCTTGGCTTGTCACAGATCCGGCCATTGTGGCGACACTACTTCCAGAACACTCAGGGTCTCATCTTTGTAGTGGATAGCAATGATAGAGATCGTGTTGTGGAGGCAAGAGATGAGCTTCATCGTATGTTGGGTGAGGTGAGTATCTACAAGTGTGGGATCAATGCCTGGATTTGATGATATCCGCTATTGTATAGTCAGGAATCTGAACTGAATTTCTTTGCCTCACAGGATGTAAAAACAGTGTGATGGATCTTGTTTTCAAGCTGGTCATAAATAACAGGAATGCCTTGCTGTAGGATGAATTGCGCGATGCTGTCCTCCTTGTGTTTGCCAACAAACAGGATCTGCCAAATGCCATGAATGCTGCAGAGATCACTGATAAGCTTGGGTTGCACTCACTGCGCCAGCGCCACTGGTAAATTTCTATCCATAAAATTTCTTTGACACTCATCTATCCTTACACCTGTGTATGTAAATCCAAAACTGTGGTTGTGTGTAGCCTATTGAGGTTTATTCCTCAGGCCACAACATAATGCGAAGAACTGTTTGCATCTGATGAGCCTGACTGCCAGGTGTAAGGTTAGTTGAGAAGGCTGTATCTCACATAGACAATTTTGGTGGGGAATTCAACAGGTATATCCAGAGTACATGTGCTACCTCAGGCGAGGGCTTGTATGAAGGCCTTGATTGGCTGTCTAGCAACATTGCAAACAAAGTAAGCTCTAATCTGGGATTTGCAAGTTTATTGCATTTTGTGCATTACAATGTAGTATGTTACTTTAAACCTGTGTATTGATTTTGTGTTGGAAGTGGAAATCATCTCTGGATTTGAACCCTAGGATCTTGTATGATTCTGAGCCTCTTTTGGTTCTTTTTGTGGCAGTCTTGATTTTTTGCAGGTGTTAAGGTGAAGACTACAAGAAAACAGAGTTCAGACTGAAGACCTCTGCAAACAGTGTTTCAACTTCCATTATTTCAGCTTTGTTCACAATATACTAGTTCTCTTCAGAGAAGACATGTTTTCAATTGAATATGTTGTGGCTTCTCATATGTCTTATATGCATTGGTATCCAGAACCTTTTTGCTGTATTCAAACCCAGTATTTGGTGTCCTTCACTCTGTCATTAGGCTGCTGCAGGTTCTGGTCCAGGGATGCAAATTGCCAGGAAGGTTTAATGTGTAGTCTAGAGACTTATTTTGGAACTATGGAGTAAGATGTAGTTAGGTGAGTACATCATTTGACGTGCAATGTAGTAGGCAATTTCATGAGCTGGAGATTATATTACCTGAGTCAAATCTGGATCTCATCTGATTTACAAGCACCACTTGTCATCCTTTTAATTTCTGTGTGGATCTTCCAACCTGATGACTATCATGACTATCATATGAAATGCTCAATATCTATCTATTAAGGAAGGTTTGTTTGTTTTCTTTGTCATGTTGATAATTCCCAAACCACTGCTGCTTCCCACTGCACTCTTGGTACTATTGGAAGACCCTTGACGAGTAATCGTGCATTGAGGTGGTTTTGTATTGAATGTTCAATAATTTTGTCCAAGAGAATTCAGTGAAATGAAAACCAAAATTTTAGGCAAATTGTGGTGAGCTTTTTGTTAACATCAAAGTTATTCAAATGAAAGGGATTTGCTGGTTTTATAGGTTTTAGATCTAAGGTCAGGGAGATAATATGTTTTGAGTCATTTTCATTGCCAAAAATTAATGTCAGATTGAAATAAATATTTTGCAATCGAGATCTAACATAAGGTTCCTGTTCACACTTGACCAGTGGCAAAGGCTACACTAGTTTGTGTATTATTGGGGAAGGGAATGGCCTACCATTGTGTCAAGCACCTTTCTGGTTATCACTGCATCTGTGCAAGAGAGCTATGAGGTGCACATGTTCGGTATTCAAATGATTCCATATGGGTATGTTGAAGATAATCTGTGATTGATTGTGGCAGCTTGATCTAGACTCGCATTTGAAGCGACCTCTTAAAGTAAACACAAAACCATATTGTACCATTGGGGTTGTTAAGCTTAACACTTTGTTAAGCTTAACACAAAAATCTATTTCGTTGAACTCTTTTGGGACTGCAAATAGTTCTCCAGGAGCGAAATGTGAGTAATGACATCAGGCACATGGTCCATCCAGGTGCTCAAATGTGAGCACCTGAACAAGCATGTTCCTTCCCCATACAGCAAGCAAGGAACTAGGATACCTGCCAATATGGTTCAGTGTCAAAAGTAATTCTCAAAAGAAGCCGAAAAGAAGAAAGTTTAGAAATTGCTCTGCCCAAGAAATGGTAAAATCAAACTCAAAACAGCTGCAAAGAGATGACTATCCCACTAGATTACCACTGTCAATTTTGATATTTTGGAATACTGAAAATGGTGTAGGGTAGATAAGCTGGTGGGAGCGAACATTTAAGCTCTTCAAAAGGGTGTGTTTCACTCTCCTATCATTTTCAGCCCTGGAGGTTCACAAGGTCTAGTTAACCCTTCACCTAGCACCACTAGAGTAATTTACAGACCTTCATTTTAGTTTGAAACAAGAAAAATAAAATCTCCCAAAGTAACGAGCATTTAGAAAAGAAGTTCAACTTTTTGTGAACACATATCCTTCCATGCATAACTGAAGTGCATTCTATAATTGAATGTGACAAACTTCATCCATGAACAATATCCCTCTTATTACCAAATGATGTGGACTTTATTCCAAACAAATTTCCCTTGCAACAAAAGCACTTGTGTGTAGACACAATTTGCCTGTCAGAAAGTGAAAAAGTGAGAATTATGAGAAGTGATTACTGATTACCAAACCCAAAGAGACAAATGAACAGGGAAATATTTTTGCATATGAGAGTTTTGAAGCCCCATTGACAATCACAAAAACATCTTTGAATGGAAAGTTTAGCAAACCCTAACTACCAGTTTTAAGACCTGGTTGTTCAGTTTTAAAGCACCACTAAATGGTAACCAGCTGGGCGATGTTTGCTAACAAGCCATTTTCAAAACTGGCTGAGTGTTTTGCTCACCCATGAGTGTTCAATGATGAGTGACTATACGCAATGCAGGAAGCAAGGAACTACACTACCTCTTCTATTCACAGTGTCCCCCAGGGATTATGTGAAACAGAACTTAGCAGTGCACCATCCATTGGAAACCCATCATGCCTCAGTTGTGGATGAACCACAACTCAGTTATGAGGCTTGGTAACTGATCCCCTAATTTCTTGAGGTTTTGGAATAACCATTTATCTGTTTACACCCAAAGCAAATGCAACTCTGATTCCCCTTATTGATGAGGCAACTCATTATTCTTTGGTTTTGATTTGATATCATTTTCCAGTTTCAATTACCATCCACCATAATTGAACATACATGATGGTTTGTCAATCATGGCATGATCCAATAGATGCACAAAGACAACGTGCAGACAGGAAATGGGATGGACCTACACTGGTACCATGGTAAAAACCCTGACATTTTAAAGTTGCTTCGAACCACTGTATATTTCGTGCATCCTAAGATTAAATCAGGGTCTTCGAGTCCAAATTTAACATTTCCTGGGTTCAATATGGCCTCGGATGAACCATGATTTTTGGTAGCATGGTAAAAATCCCAAAATCCATTAAAATGATTTCTAAATATTACAAATATCCCATGCTTATACTAAATCAGGGTCTCTCAATTCAAATAGAACATTTTTTGGGCTTAATATGGTCACTAAGAGGCCACACTATATAAGGTGAATGTACCAACCAATTTTGTGTGAGTATATGTTTTTTTTTAGAAAACATGCAGTCCCATGTATTCTATATTATATAACTTTGATTACCCTTTTGGGTAAGGTTTTGAATTTTTTACAAAAATCTAGAACTTTTATGTACAATTCAATTTATTTTCCCCAACTCATGGCAATTATTAGGTAATATGGTTTAGGGTTGTTAAAGCCAATGTGGTTTTGGGTACAATTAGGATTTAAGGTTTGTTCATTTGATTCAAATCAACATGGGTTACATTATTTAGCTTTCTTACACATCATACATTGTCATAAAACTTACAAATGCTATTAAAATACATATGTGCATAATATGTTTGTAACCGAAAAATGATATGACATATTTATATTTAAACTCAAAGTCTTAACATCCTATAATCATCCTTGGAGATGATTTTTTGTTCAAGGTTGCAATTGAATCCACCTTCACCTTTGCAAAATATTTTTTCAAAAAAAGCTTTTGAAGGCCACAGACACACAACAAATTCAAACAATATACTTCCGTAAACAACCAAAAACAATCAAGACACAAAACAACAATTCAAGATTCACAAAAGACAATAACAATCCAAAACATAAACTCAAGACTCAAAAAAAGCACAAAGACCCAATATAAAATTTGGATTTTTAGGCTAACTTGTAGTAAACAAAATAGACAAATTTGACAATTGACTTGTAGTAGATAGAATGGACAAAAAATTGTATAAAATGGACAAAAATGGAAAACTTGGATATAATTGACAACTAACATGTAGTGAACAAAAAAAATTCAAACTTATGGCACGTGGAAAAATAGATGAATTCAAACCTTCAAAAACTCAAACTTGCATGCATAAGGAAAATATTAAAACCAGAGACTAAATAGTTAAAAAAGAAAAAAAAGAAAAAAAAAAACCTAATAATGGAAAAATCAAGAAATTAAAACTTATTACAAATGTGGACATAATATAATCCTTGACCCCAAACATCACACAAACTTACCTTGACCAATGCACATGACAAATGACAATTAGCACACACATAATTGTCATCAAATAACTTGCACATGACAAAAGGGTGAAATCACAAATCAATGAGCCAACTCGTTTACTTTGTTTCAAAATATCATAGTCGTTTTGCCCAAAGAAACTTTTTCATAGAAAAAAATGTAAACTTTTTTTCAAAAACTTTTAATTTTTCTTTCTATAGTTTTTCAAATACATAACATGTTCTTTCAAATAAATATAATTTTCTAAAAACATAAGATTCTACACTAGATTTCTATGTTTTGTCTTGAAAAATGATCACAATTTCAAATAATGTCAAAACATATTAACTACTTTGAGGTTTATTCTTTTGTATTATAAGCTACAACCTTGTTTTAAACACCATTTACATTGCATCACATCTACATATCATAAAAGATTTAAGAACATAAAATAAAGTCAAATTTTTATTTTTTGGGGAAAAATATCAAATTATAAATTCCTTAAATTTTGAATGTTGTTTATGTGTGTCTAATAGTCCCTTATTAGTACAAAACAATTCAACATCAAAGAATTTGAATATTATGAAAATCAAGGGCCCTTTTCTAAAACTAGTCATGTTGGAACACATGTTCAACTATAAAGGTCCATTGTTCAAATCAAAACTCAAAATCAATAGATCCAATGGTTCAATTTAGATTTCTCAACATCCATATTAATTATAAAACATAATTTGACATAATTAACATGTCATCAAAGGGGTATGACATAGACACACACACACACACACACATATAAACATGCAGTTTTGAACATGATTTGACATGGTTCTTGGTTCATTGTTTTGTATTTCTACCCAAAATTAGAAAAAACTAATTGAATAGATAGCTTGAAAATTACAAGACATGGACAAAATAATTCAATTGACCTCAACAAACTAGCTTGCTCAAAACCAATTTGATGTGATTGCCTAACACCTATTATTGTTATCCCTGGTGTTTTGCTTTTCTTTTTTGTGGTGGAGTAGTTGGGCATAGGGAAATTAGGGTGTGTCTTTGATATTCTTTTGACCCTGAAGATTGAGCTAGTGGTTTCATTTAGCTTCATAAGTTGAGTTCCCATGTGGCCATTGGTTGCATTCCACAGTTTATGTTTATGGTTTTGCGACGTGTTTTTTTTTCATATGTCACCACATCAATTTGGCATGGCAATTAAGGGTGGTTACAAGGTAGTGGTCCATAATATTCAAACTGTTTTAGATGTCCACATTGATTGGATGGTGTTTAAGGTGGATGTAATGAATTGTTTTTACACCATTTTGTGTAAATTTCTAAGAGCTTTGAGTAGCATGGAGCTAGTTGTCTTAACTTTTTCATTTTGTTTGGTCCTTATATGCCTTTTAGTTTCTTTTGCTTTTCAATAGTCATTTTCCCTTGGGAGGTATATTTGTCATCCTTTCATCTATGGTCACGCATAAAGGTGACTCCTTTGTTGAGCCTTTTTTTTGTGTTCGTTCATTATCATGTTTTGCATTATTCTTTGAATGTTTTTCCCTTGTGTCTTTTCCATTCTTTGGCTAATAATACCCGTATCTTCAACCTTACCAATGTTGTTGCCTTTGCTTTTGATCATTTTCTCTCCCAATTGGCTTTTATGGGGTTGACAATTCAACCTTGCAAATGTTCAACTTGAGCCCCATTTGAGTTACTTTTTGGGTTCACCCTCTTAGTTGATTTTTGTTGCTTTATTAATTGGCAATATTAGGATCCTAGGCATCCCTTTTAATTATGGTTCCTTCTTTTCATTATTTTTGAAGAAGGTTTTGGATGAAGATGTTCATCATGTTGATGCGCTCCCAAGGTTAAGGGATGTTCAAAGAACATTTGGGATCGTTTTTTGGTGTTTTGCTCAGAGACCTTCTTATCTATTTCATTGTTTCCCCCTTCGTTTGGGTTTTTGAGATGAGTTTGTTACTTTTGATTCGACATTGTTGGGAATTTTTGACAAACTTTCGGGCCCAAGTTTTTTAAAATGCCTTTAGGTTCCCTTAGTTTGATAGCAAGTTTGTCTCTTAATTTCTAATGGAAGGTTAGGCCTCACTTTTGCAAAGGGCATTGCGTTAATGGCCTATTTAAAGAGTTAGGTTTTAGTTTTCCCCATCATTGCCTCTAGGTTTTTGTTGGACTCTCACCTATTGCATCAAATTATGTAAATTGATCTAGTTGTTCTTATTAGAGGTGATAAGAATGAGTAGCTAGGTACACTACCCTTCTAAGTCCATTTGAAGTTGGTGCAAGAGTTTTTTCCCTAGTGGTGATGGTGTGTGTACCTTCTTTTGAGTAATTAACAAAACGAAAAATAAATCAATTTCAAGAAAATATTTTTAAAAGATTGTATGACCATTTTTTTTTAACATCATCTTTGATTTTCCTTTTGATTTGCTTTGGGTGCATTTGAATTTTTTTGTGGATGCATGGTTGTCTACTCACCTTGATCCTTTTTTTGTTTGACTCCAAAGGCTTTTCTATTCCGTTACACTTGATTAGTCTTCCCCATCCCTTAGCCCTTGGGTTGTCACATTGCATTTGTGGATCCATTGGACCTTATGGGGGTCCACTTTCTTCATTGCACCCATGGTTTAAGAAGAACACTTGAAAAAAATGGTATCAAGTGTTATTATCATATCTCATCATGTATCATAAGTAGTTGGAGTACTCCTAGTATCTATTACTCGTAGTGTTCATATCATAAGCCAATGGAGTAGTGCCTTGATATTCAAAAACTCTTAATTGCCAATTACAGCACAACATAGATCAACAGCATAACAAGATTTCAAGGCCAGTTATGTACAGATGTAGCTTCCAAACATGAAAAACATGAAATAATCTTTCCTTCTATTCTTTCTCTTCCATTTTCTTTGAGAGTGCTAAAGAAGCTAATAGTTTAAGAGACAAAGACAAAAAGACAGTCTTTTATCTATAAATAAAATGCAAAAAGTCTTGGGCACCACAAGGTTGACACAAAGTGTGGAAAATGAAGCTTGAATAGAGACATAACAGATTGCTGTTAAAACCTATATCATCTTTTATTTTAGGGATGTGAATGCACCACCATACAACAGTCAAAGCATAAATGGAATGACATATCTATGAGATTGCAGAGAAATCTCAACAACAACACTTTGATGGCGTCACGGCAATGCTCAGTGTCTTAAAATGTGTGAAGAATCACTCACAAAGTGTCAGACCATCACCTTCATCATGAACAGAAGTGACAAGCTGTCATGACTATCCCACTGACTTCATCAGCTCCCAATGGTGCAGGTAAATACATAATACCTCTCATGAAAAATTGAGAAATCTCCATATACCCACAACCAAGAAAGCAAGAAAAAATGGTGGGTGTAAATAGGTAATAACTCCCATGAAAATTGAGAAATCTCCATATACCCGCAACTGAGAGACTGAGAACAAATGGTGGGTGAAAATCAAGAAATTTCCATATACCCACAACTAAGAAAGCAAGAACAAGGCTAAAACTTTTCCTTGAAGTCAAAGAAAAACTTCCAGATATGAACTTACAGAACCAGGCAAAACAGAAAAACACAGAAGGGGCAAACTGGAAAAAAGAGAAAAAACAAGCTGCATGAACAAATTTCACAGTTTCTCACTTGTTCAGGGACCTTATCTATCACAACTTCCCCACTAACTTCATCAGCTCTCCCTCTGGTGTAGTAGATAAGCACATAAGAATCCACCAAAAATTTCAGGTAAACTATAATACAAAATCTGTGTCCTGAGTTTCTGTGGCAATTTCTGGAAGCAATCAAACAACTCAGTCATGATGGTAACTGGCACTGTCAAGAGAAATAGTGAATTAAGAAAAAAGAATAGTTATCCTTATTCAAGCTGCAAAAGCATGAATGGAACATATCTGTGTGTCCCATCTACATACCCAAACACAGATAGGTTTTTACTCCATCTTTTATCCAGAAAACCCTAATTCACAGATTCTGATACACTAACCTTCTCCCTCACATGGCGGCAAGAGAAACTTGTTCCACCCCTGTCAACCTTGCATGGCACCGAGAGTCACAACATCAGTTCTGTGTCCTTTAGTTCACTATCATCTATTCCAAGAAAATCCCTAGCTCTTGAGCTCAAACCTGAGAGTCCATTCATCCCCCTGGAAGAATCAATCAATCTCAAGCTGTGTCAATGCTGTTATGGTTTCTTCAAGCTTGTTCTTCAAATCTCTACTAAACCAATATCATCGTCTTCATAAGAAACGAGAAGTTCTCCTAATCTACTAACCAAGTTCCATCTAAGATTCCTTGTGAAGATATCTCTACAAAGTGACAGCAGCATCTGCTCGGCGATTCAGCTCCTGAGTCCTCTTGGTGTGTTTCATGGCTTCCACAAGCCACAGCACTCCTTCCTGGATCCCTGAACCATCATAAGCAGAAATGGCCTGTACCAGAGAGGGCCGATCGTTAAGCTCCTTGAGATCTAGGTATTTCTCAAGCTCCTCAGCAATCACCGCTCCTGGCAAATCCTGTTTGTTTGCAAAGATCAGCATTGGAGCTCCTTGCAAATCCGGATGTCTGAGAACTTTCTCTAACGCGGATTTGGCGTCATCAAAGCGCGACTGAGTTGCAGCATCCACGACATAGAGAACGGCGTGAGCTTCCTCGTAGTACTTTTCCCAGATTGTCCGTAACCCTAACTGTCCTCCGAGATCCCAGAAGATGAGTTTGGATTTGTGAGCTTCTACACGACCGATGTTGAGTCCCACAGTGGGAACGATTCTGTCTGGAGGAAGTCCTTCCACATCTGAGTAAAGCGTTTTCAGCTTCTCCAGCAGCGTCGTCTTACCTGCCTTGTCGATCCCCAGAATAAGAACATGGAACTCCGCTTTGCTGAAAATGTACTTCCACAGCCCATATAGCAATGAAAACATCCCTTCCAAAATCCTCTTACAATCCCCAAACCCTTCCACAACGGATACGTCAACAATACGCCATGGTCCGCGCTTCCTGAACCTTCCCGCGGTCCGAATTTTGCGGCCAGCAAGAGCAGATCTGAGTGAACCCTGAGACAGGGAACTACCGAACTAACAAACAGTACAACAACCCACAGATAGGGAATCTTCTCCACCCACTTTCTGAAACACAAAACCAAAACACCTCCAAACGCGAACCCATCAGCATCTGAGAAACCAAAAAAACACGACTTCAGAATCTTCTCCAGAGCCGACTACTGCTGCTCCGGTTTTTGCCAACGAAAAACGTTCGCGAGAACCACCACCACCCAGAAAAACGCCACAAACTCTATCTAAATCTCCACAACAACACAAAAGCAAAACAGAAACTACATAATATGAAAGAAAACCTTAAACACCAGAGAGATTTCAGTTAAACGGATCTGAAAGCCGTAGAATAGAAAAGAAAAGCTGTCAAGAAACGAACACCCGATCTACTGAGCTTCTTTGCTTGAGTCTTCTCTGAACAGGCCCCTCCCCCACCCACCTTCACTACTGTCGAGCCTTATGGAAGAGGATGACAATTCCACCGAAGAAGACGACATATTCCATTTCATTGGGTGACTGTTCCATGGTGGAACGGCAATCTGCTTTTCCAGGAAACGAAAGCGGTCATACATAGATTCTGCCCATTGCAGGGTTTCTCCTTTTCTTCCTTGATTTCTACTGGTTCTCTATTTCCTCTGCTTTTATATTTTTTCCTTGTCCATTTGTCTCGTGTTGTTGTGGTTGTTTTTATTGTGGTGTTTTGGCATGTTTTCACATCATCATTTGTTGTTGGGTAATGCCCGAGGAGTGGGGCATTCCCGGAATAAGTGCCCCCGCCCATTGTGGAGCTCATGGGTGATTATTTTTGAGAATGCCCTACTCTGAGGGTGTTACCTGATGTAAAGTGCTGTGGCAGGGAAAAAAAAAAAAAATCATTTTTTTTCTGAGGTACCATGCAGGCATTTCAAAAAATGGAATGCCCTCTCTTTTGTGCATTTCATTTTCCAAAATGCCCTGTGAATTTTTATGCTCTGTAATGTGACCTGCAATACACTAGAATTTTCTGCCTGGTGCTTTATGTAACATAACTAAATCACTTTGCTTTGTTAAGATGGGTTTCCAAGGCAACCCAAAGAACCATAAAATTCAAGTTCAGATCTGCTGGCTTGGCTTTGAAACTAGGCAATCACTTTGCTTTGCTAAAAGATGGGTTTCCCAGGCAACAAAAAGAGCCACAAAATTGTTGGCTTTTTGGGTGCCTTGCTTGGCTTTGAAACTTGTCATTCTGCTAGTGACATGCTTTTTGTGTAAAAAGATTTGGCAAGATCATGACAACCAACACAAACACGAAGAGAGACCAAAAGGAAGAGAGAGAGAGAGAGAGAGAGACGTGAAGATATGCTATCGTGTCACCTACTGGAACCAATGTTGTCACCAAGCGTCTAATGACATGGAACCTTAAATGTGCTGGTGACACTGGACATGTTTCTTTTGATGTGTTTATTTGTTGACCTATTTTCAATAGTAAGGTAATATTTATTGGGCTTGTTTACAATGAAAAAATTTATTTTCATATTTGGGTTTCAAATTGCAAAGCATTCATCGAAGTCATCGTGGGAGTTTCATGATTGCTATTGTGTAAGGCATTTCATGTTGAGGCAATAGATGGAATGCACCAGTTCTCACTAGGGTACCTTATACAAGTCACTCATGAAGTGTCCAAGGAAATCAATATGGCATTTTAAAGTGTTGTCTTGCCTCAAGTCACCATAATATTAGGCTTGCAATCCCCTAGATGCAGTCAATGGCAAGGACACATCAAGGAAGTATATATGTGGTCACCCACAGGGCCACGGGCAAAATAAACGGAAAAAGTATATTGATATCCTTCCTTCTGTCCTCCTGTTCTACAAACAAGGGCCATATACTCCCAACCCTGGTCTGAAGTCCTGTTCACTTCATTAAATTAGCCAAGGTCTGGATTCAAGGAAAAATTCAGAAGGGTAATACTCCAAGGTCATGGTCTATAGGAATCTTTTCTTCTGTACAAATTAGGAACATCTCACACAATCTGACCCCATAGGTACAAGATAGTAAGTAAAGCTTTAGCTTTGATGGGATTTCTGTTGGAACTAGTGAGCTCAGCACCTCTCTTCTAGAAGCATGCTCATGGCCTCTACAAAGTTGGCATAAACTATAGGTGTACCTGAGGAACTGCCAGTGAACTGCAAATGACAAACCTTTGCTACTTGTATATTAGATTGAATAAACTAAACTTGGATCTCATCAACCAGATAATGAGCCAACAGAATGAAAGAAAAGCAATATGGGTGTCAAAAAACTGACATCCCGATTCATGAGTGATCACAAACTTCTTGGAATAGTACTAAGTAGTAACAAATTTTAAGACTTGCAGAATCCTCCCCAAAATTGAGTATAACTACTGCTCATTCTTGTTTGCCTGCTGGAGTCAGAAATCTCTTGCACAAACAAGAAATAAATCTTGACCATATGTCTTCATGTAACATATGCTGTGGCCTTGACCTTGGAAGAATGGTTGAGCACCTGGTCTCCTTATTGGAAAATTGGTGTTGGAAGCATCACTGCAGATTCAAAAGCAAATCTTGCTCAACCCATCCTCTCCTTTCTCATCATTAGGTGTCTCTACTCCTTTGACAGGCTCTGATTTCTCCTCAGTTGTTGCTGTATCCTGAGCTTGGTCTGATGAAGCAATGCCTGAGCTATCAGACTTCCCCAAAAGATCTGGAGACACAGCTAAAGTAAGGAAACTGCGTTTGATGAAGCCTGTCCAGGATGCCACCTGGGGTACTCCATGATGAAGGGTGGATGAACTTGCTGCCCACCTCTGCAAGATCCAGACATTTGTACCATATAATATTTCTCAGTATCATCTGATTGAACATAGTTTTTCTTCACAAGTGGAAGCAGCTAGAACTTCAAGCTCTAAAGTTCTGCAAGTTGAGTTACAACCACATTTCCTTTGGCGACAAGTACACAAGGAAAAGGCAAGTCTGGGTACAAACTGCCGCTGCCTGAAGAAGTCACAAAGAATCTCAACTTGTTGCCACTGAGAAAAGTTATGTACCTTGAGAAGAGAGGATAGGAAACGAGAATCAATTGTCTTCTGTAGATGAGATGTCTTTGAGTGTGTTTGAACAGAAAATGGTGGGGCTCGAAAACATCGAATCTGTGGTGTCTTTTGAAATGCTTTAAGCAGGGCCGTTGCATGCTTCATGTTGCTCATGGCTTTCTGATGTCCTCCCTCTAACAATCTGCACAAACTTCCACAATGTTTCATAACTTCCTTCTCTGAAAGTCATCAGCATTTGAGGGCAGACACAAGGAAATTCACCAAATCAACTTGAGACAAAACCCTTAAAACCTGGCCCAGACCATCTGATCAGTACCAGTTTTCAAACATGGGCATGGGAGGAGAAAGACAAGGATGGAGGTTGGAACCAGATCAACCTGAGACAGAACCCTTAAACCCTGAACCCTGACCCAGATCAACCTGAGACAAAACCCTTAAACCCTGAACCCTAACTCTGACCACCTGATCAGTACCAGGTTTTGAAGATGGACATGGGAGGAGAAAGACAGGGATGGAGGTCACCCAGATCAACCTGAGACCAAACCCTTAAACCCTAAACCCTGGTCCTGACCACCTGATCAGTACCAGTTTTCGAAGATGGGCATGGGAGAAGAAAGACAGGGATGGAGGTTGTACAACAAAAGAATCTGAGGGAAAAAAAGATAGAGCGGATGAAGAAAGAAAAGAACACGTATAACCAAATCTTTAGGTATGAAAAATGACCATTCTGTGTTAACTATACGATCTAATGGTGAACAGACCAGAAAGAAGTAGAGGAAGGAGAAGAGGGGAAAAATCTAATACCTACAGCATAGTCTGACCTCACAAGGCAACGATCAGAAGTCACCAGGAAAACTAAGAAATGACGGGAAAACAAATGAAACTGTGCAAGAAGTCAAGACGATCTCGATGTCAACCAAACCAATGTTCATTGCAAAAGATGGAAAGGGGGAAAAAATAAAAAACAAGCAAACAAACAAGCGAAAAAAGCAGAAAGATATTCACCCAAGTGGAGGCAGGGGCACCGGTTGTCCGAGTTGATACCACCCGCACAAGAAGATGGCGAAGAAGAAAAACAGTGGCTACCTGAAAAACTTCGAGCGGAATTCCGGGATAGGAAGAAATGAAAAAAAAAAAAAAATAGATTGCAAAAAAAATCAGACGAAAGTCAGGGCATTCAAACTGAAAAACCCTGGCAATGTTCGTCAATCAAATCGACGACGCACAGATTACAGCAGAGAGCGTTGCACAGAGCAGAGCGTCGCAGTACGAGCAAAGGAGCGGCGCGAGAAAGAGGAGCGAGAGAGGAGAGAGGAGTGGACGACGATCCCATGTCCCAATCGAGATCGTACTCAGTTTCCCTTTTAGAGGACCTCGATTTGAAGGCTCAAAAATTTGCGGACCTCATTTGTTCAGAAAATATACACACACAACCAACCCTTCATGGGCTTTTATTAGTTTCTTTCTCTTCCTTTTGAGGATTTGATCTTTGAAGCAAAGCTTTGAAGACAGACAGACCCAAAGAGGTGAAGAAAATGCATTATTATTACTCTTGAGATCATGTTGTTGCCACAATTCTTCTGTAATGACACATCCTTGGCCTTTGCCTTTGACACCTAAGCCTCTCCTTTTGCCCTCACTGAAGCCCCCCAAATAGGGGAGGGAGGCAAGGGCAAAAATGGCACATCTTTTCTGTAAGCACATGTGGACAGTTTCAGCTGCTGCCAGCAAATTGAGGTAACAATAAATATTGAATTTCTTTAATTTATTTTTTTAATTTAGGAGGGGTAAATATTATAACCCTTTTTTTAAAATTTTAGAGATAAACTTTTTAGTTCATATATTTTCATATTTCATAGTTCATATTTGCATAGGATTATGGATGGAATTTTTTGTGCATGTGTTCTATTCAATGTTTTTAATGTCATTGATGGGTCATGTATTTTACTTTCTCAAAAGCTAAATAAGTCGGTTATTGTTGTACTCTTAAATTATTATTTTAAACAAAAAAAATTGTAATTCAATTTTTTTGCAAGCCATTTCTGATATGGAGAATTTATGTTGTTCAAATCTTAGTGGAATGGCAAATGGGGGCCAATTCAAAGTGTTCTTTTTGTTTATTTTCAATTTCAAACATGATTGATTCTAAGATAGTCAATTGTGTTGGTTGAGAGTTTTGATGTTAAACCTTATTAGTTGGAGATACAGGTTATGTGGATTGAAATTATCATTTGTGTAATTTGAAGTTGACTAATGAAAATTTGAATAAAACCATGTATGATCAACAAGTGAATGTCAATAAGGTAAGTATTGAAAATGTTTTTGTGATTCTTGAAAATAGGTGCAAGACTTTGTATTATATTATTGTATGTGTTGATAGAGCTTTCAAAATTGTGATGGCTTGTTGTGTTTTCCATAATTATTGTTAGTTGATGGGAGTACCCATGTAGATAAAAAGTCTTTAAATAAATCATCCTTGTGGTGCAAGGGGGCAAGCCGCAAATGCCCTTTTGCTTATGAAGGTCGAGCAATTTCATAACACAAAGAGACAATGTGTGCTACACTTTTCACAAGTTAAATGAATGTTTAACCCAACCTCATTTGATTTTTTTCATAAGCATTTTTTAATGAATTGTGATAAGTTTTTGCACATTACACTAGTTTTTCAAAACATTGGGGCCTCAATTTTTTGATTTTATTATAATGGTCTAATATTTATACCACATGTTCATGAAGATGATTTTTAACCCATGCAATCTGAAAAATTGCAAAAATAATCAAAATAAAATAAAATTATACAACTTTGAAATAAGAGGAAAAATTGAAAAAACTTCATAAAATTCGTTTTGGTCATTGGTGCATTAGTTTTTATTTATTTATTTATTAAAATGGCCTAGTATTTGGACCACATGTGCATAAATCTGAAAAACCACAAAATTTATTTGGACATGCTTGCATTAGTTTTTCTAATTTTATTATAATGGTTTGGTATTCAAACCACATGTGTGTAAGGATGGCTTTTAACCCATGAAGTTTGTAAAATTGTAAATTAAATGAATTAACAAGGTTATACAATTCTGAAATAAAATCATTAAATGATTTAAAAAAATATTAATGTATTGTCTCTTTATACAAAATTGCACATATATAAATATTTGAGTCATTTAGAAACATGTAAAATATCATCAAACATTTGGTAGTTATCAATTGAATTGTTTGAGCTTGTGGATGAAATTGTGATTCAAGTTTTAAACTTTCAAATTCAAATTTCATTTGTTTGATAACCAACTTCTCATAAGCAGAATTGTCAATTTTTCCCCTAGATTTTGCTTTGTGTCTTTTTTAACATTTATAAAAAAAATTGCAAATTTATTCATAGCCTTCACTAAATAATTGGCATTTTCAGTCAATGAACATTTGTAAAATGTTATTTTACCAAACAACTCAAAAAAATTGCAAGAAATAGTGTTGTTTGGTGCCAATATGTGTTTAATGCTTGAATGACAAACAAAATGCCACCGCTCTTTTTCATATAAATCAAGGATGTTAGTAAAAGTAATATCATTTCATCTCCTTTCAACATTTGTTTCATCATTTGTTTTTTTTTTTTTTTTGGTGACACCATTTTACAATTGAAAATTGCATTAATTGGGGTGCAACAATCATGGGTGATGAAAATCCTTTTTCCAATGGAGGAATTATGATCATTGTCATCTCATCGTCCATCATGAAACGAATCCATATAAAAAACCTTTCATCATCCATAATTTCACAAAAGAAAGTTGCATTCAAAGCAAAAATAAGATCAAGATCAAGAATACATTCAAAACATATTCTTAACTTATACATTAAATAAAATGAAGAAAGGTAAAAATTAAAATTAAAATTAAAAACATACCTAACTTATACACATGAACAAAGATTATTGAATCAAAAGAAAAAAATCCAAAAAATGATTAATAACCCTAACCTTAATACATATTCTTATATTGAGGGATACATTTTTATTTTACATTATAAAAAATAAATCAAGAAAGTTAAAACAAAAAAAATCATTCTAGGAACAAACTTAATATGTACATTTACACAAAGATTAAAAATTGAAAAAAATCAAAATTTGATGAAAATAACTTAGATCCAAAATACATACTAATGTAAGAAATGTTGCTGGACCTCCAAGTGTTGTAAAAAAAAAATGACAACATTTGCCCTTTTAAATTGATGTGCCCAACCTTATTCAGAGTGCATGTGATCAATTGGTGGGTTCTATTCATACTTTCAAGAATACTATGAAACAACTTATCAACATAAATCAACTGATGGAAGTATTTTGTGATTTTTCTATCCAAAGATTTGATAATAAAATTTGTGTGAAATGTGTTTTTCATAGGTGTCATGCATGAATGTTGTGCATCCAAAACACAAAAGAGAAACTCATTTATTAAGATTAAATTCTCTTTTTCACAAACACTGATTTGTTCAGATTAATTTTTCTTTTCACAAAGGAATTTCATTTTAGTAAATAGGTTGTTTCAGAAGTGCTTTGACACAACTTTCATGTGTAAACATTTGGATCCAATGACAAAATATTTCACACAAGTTCTAGTATCAAATCATTGGATCAAAAGTTTATGATGCTTAACAAAAATCAATGGAAGTACTGTATGAACTCTTTACACATCTGAGGAAAGTACTTCAAGATAGATCAGTTGACGTATCTATTACACTTTGATGAAGCATGCTAAGAACTTTCCTAGTTCATTTGGAGGGCAACTTATATCCATGAATATCCCTCCTAGAAAAGAGGAGGGATTTTGTGCTTATTCCTTATAAGCCAGAGGGAATTTATACTTACTTATAGGTGTAAGATCCCTCTCGCACTTAACAGCAATTGATGGGTTCTCAGGAAGCTCAAGAGTAGGCATAACAACCCTCTCCCTCCTACACCTCATGATCTTCGTAGGTTTAAGTTCATGATATTGAACATTGTGCCCAAATCCTTTGCTTCTTGACAGCAACCTTCAAGAATTGTAACAAATGTCATTGACCTTGATGATTATAACAATATGATCACAGGCTCTACATAAATGGGGTAGCATTAGCACATGTATATATGAGATTGCCGAGAATAGTCAACAACAGTTTGAAGGTTACAACTGTTATGTCAGTTTCCAACTACAGCAAAACAAACATGAGAAGATGAAGTGTGGTTGTAACCTTTGGAGTGCCTTTCACAAAACATGAGACCCAGTGTCACCTTCATCACAAATGGCAGTGACTGCCTGCTGACCACTTCATCAGCTGCCAACGGTGATGTGTGTTGGTAAGAAACTTGCTCAAAATCAGCAAATGAATATACCAAATTCTTTGTTCTGAACTTCTGTTGCAGTAACTCACAATGGAGTAGCAATCACATATCTCAAACAGTTGTACACAAGTTGCAAGCTTGGTATCAGTGTGGAAAGGATGACATAGCAAAACACTCCTTGTCAGACACTAAAGTTCAAAAACTCAGTATGCACAACCAATTGAGGGAGTTACATGACATATGGGAGGAAAATACTCTACAATATATGTTTCTCAAACATAGAAGTTCTCAGGTCTTGGCAACACAGAATCAATCACAGTAGTGACTGAAAGTGCATCAAACTCTAACCAAGGACCAAAGAGGCAGGATTGGATCTCAATCCATCTAGATACTTTGCCTGAAATCTTGTAAAATATAAACAAAAAGCTTGAGTGAGACATGACCAAGGCTTGCACTCAGAGATGCGAACCCTGCTTAAGCCAACAAGAATGGACTCTGTTCTGCATAGTCACACCACTCTCCACACAATGGCAGGAAGAAGTAGACAACAGCATCACACCATTCTCTGAGTTTCCCTTTAAAAATGTTCACAGTTACTGAGGAGTCTAAACTGAAAATACACATGGTCAATAGCAGATGATGAAGACAATCTGCTTACATGAAACTGCAGATGGTACAATTTGTTGGTAGGCCCATGGTGCAACAGAATTGTTCCTCTCAACAAAAGAATTACATGCAAGGCTGATGTCAAAAATATTGCTGCACTGATTCTGCTTGGAGACCACTTGAACAAGCTAGAAAAGCACAAAGAATGCAAGACAGGCTTATAGAAGATTACTGACTGCAGCTTTTTGAGCATGTGCACAAACCCTAAACCGTAAACCTTGGGAGCCCTGATGTTGTGCAGCCTTTCCAGTAATTTTCACATCATTCATTCCCTTGCAGCACATTTGCCAAACAAATTGCAAAAGAGGATTGGAGGAAGCTAAAGAGTACCAGAGGAAGTCAGGCAATAGGTGTACATTTCATTACCGGCGCTCAACAGCCCTTTCCACAGACTTGCAAGCATCCTTCAGTTGTGACACCAAGTCTTGCAACTGCTCAACGCTGCAGGAGAAATCAAGCTTTCTGAGCTCACCATCGTCGTCCCTCTCTCGAGTCTTCAAAGATAGATGATAAACAAGCTCTCTTACAGGTCCCCCCTCATCTGAAGAAGAAGATGTGCGATATTCAAGCCTCCAATCCACACCAGAGAGCTGAGGAAGATGGCTATAATTGGCTGTGAGAGAGAGACGAGTTCTCAACTCTTCCTTCTTGTTAGCAAACAAATGAGACAACAACTCCCCTCTGTCCTGAGCAACACCGCACTCACTCCTTAGAAATGCGCAAAGCTCTTTGCTTGAAAGATCGTTCTTTGCAGCCTCCACAAAGAGACAAACAAAACCAGAATACAGCTTCTTGATGAGATCCACATTCATTTCTTCCAAAACAGGGTCGACAAGAGCAGTGTCCTCCCTCTCGGCGCCAAGTAACACAGAAAAAGCCGCACGAGCTAGAGCTTCCAGTTCAACATCGCCGATGTCCTTGCTCGCTGCAAGAAATTCCAATGCCTCTTCCCCTATGTCTATAGTTGTTGCCATCGCTTCCCACTATCAGAACCTGTTGCTTGTCTTACAGTTCTCTTCAGCAACATTTCTCAGCGAAGATCCAAAACTTCCTGTCTCATCATCCATCAGCTCTCCAAATCGTGACAAGCCACGGTGCTTGCAGGAAACACTTCTACTTCAGGGATGACGAAAATCCAGAGGTTTCAAAACAGAAACATGACCAAGGGCAGAAGGAAACAGTCGGAGATGTGAAAGACTTCTCGAGGATCGATGAAAGTATGTCTCTTGCGCAACATCTGTTGCTGCTGCGCACGTCTTGCACCAAGAATGAATTGGAAGAAGAAGCGCTAGGGTTTCCATTCTCCAAACCCTAAGCCTCCGAAACACCTCTACCTGAAGGTGCGAAATTTGTGAAGCGAGTTTTTTGGAATTCAGAGTGTTTGCAATAGGGGGAAAGAGGGATGTATCGCGGTTGATGATGATGATGGCGGAAGTGAGTTTGTCGCCTCCCGAGCAAACAAGTATTTGCCAACGCTGCAAGATGAGCTTCAGCAAAGCTTCCAACACCTCATCTTCATGCCGCTTCCATCCTGCATTCTTTGTCTCTCGTCGCCACGACGACCAGAAAAGGTAATGAGTTCTCTGCTCCAAAGCTCCCGCCCTGCCATTAAAGAAGCATGAAATTGTCAATTGGAGAGAGAGCTGGAAATCCGATGCCGTTTGGAAGTAAAACTCATTTTATGTAGGATTTTTCTCTGAACGGATGCAGCATCTCTCGAACCCTGCCTTAATCATGTTGTCATTCTACACATATTCTTCATGGTGCAGTCTTTCTTTGTGAAGCTTGGAAAGTTGCATCAAAATTCAGTGAAGCCTAGGGTTTTATGAATGCAGCAAGAAAAAGTTCTTCCCTCACAGAAGTTTCCAAAGCTCCTTCTAATCTCTTTTTTTTTTTGTATTCCTCTTCTTTCCTTGGCCTTCTCCTTCTCTGCTTTAAGGTTTTTGTTGAGCTAGCCTGTATCATCATGGCTGTATCTTCTCTTCACTGCTGGTATTGTGACATAAACTCAGTACTCCTGGTTGATGTATGACATTGATGCCCACCCACTGCCAGCCAGCTGATGAAGTCATTGCAGATGTTTTGGTAGCTGTGGAAGGTCTCTGCACATGCACATTTCTGCCACTTTTGTTCAAACTGCTCCTCAGTTTTGTTTGTGTTTTCTCTGTGCTTTAGGGTTGGGTTTCCTTTTTTCCTGATACGTTGTCTGATCAGAAATCACCTTTTATGTTTTTCAATATATGATCTGAAATCTTTACAACCTTTTATGTCGTTTGATCTGAAATCTCTAGTCGCCTGTTTCTTCAGGTCATCTCTCAATTATATTTGGGTTAGCTTAAATTGTTAGAATGGAGAAGTTCTGAGTACTTATGAAGATATGTTCATGGTGCAAGGCTGGGATGTCAGGGTTTGAGGATTTAGAGACTTATGGGGTGTGAGGTCTTGTCCATTAAAGAACGGTGGCATGCATGTGACATGCTTACACAGATTTGAGATCTAGTGTCTTCTCGCCTGCTCATGAGTTCTCTTCTCTTAGTGCAGCAACATCAGTCACAGAAGTCTGTTTGATTCTTCTAGGTTGTATGATCTAGTTTTGTAACTTCACAGTTTTGGGAATCCTCAATGCAAGAAGGTCCATACAACCAAGCAAGAAGCCTCCTCATGTTCTGATGTAAAACCTCACAAATTGTGGGTGTGGCTATGTATGTTTGTTGAAGGTACTATGAATTGGGTCCAAATGACCCTCCTTATGCTGCCAAATTCTATGATTGTTGTGGAGCTGAAGACCCCAAAGCTCAAGGTTGTCGAACTTCTTACCATGTTTCTTATGATGATACATGAAATGTTTTGATGACCACCCATAAAATGGAACCCTGTGGTATTATGAGACAGGCTTGGTTAACTTGATCTCAGCTGTATAACCAGATAGGTATGATATATGTCAATTGTTGAGAACACTGTGTATATCCCAGTTTTATTCAAAGTTAATAGTTGTAATCTGTTCATCATGATTTAGTCCTATGTCTTCCAAACTGATTGCAGAAATGCCCAGAAACTTAAGACACACAAGTTTTCATATAATATGCATAAAACTTTGAGCAAGTATATTATACTTATTGATACTGCATTAGAAGCTCATGAAGTTGTGGTAGTAATGGCAGCTAGTAACTGCCATTTATGATGGATGTGATGGTCTGATACTTTGTGAGTCTACTAAAAAGGTTTTGTCTTTCCTCAAGAAAGAGTGTTATTATATTCAAAGAGAGGTGTTTGTTTTTCTGTTTAGCTCATTCTTATGACTGCTCTTGTATGGAATTATCCAACTTTTGCACAGCAAATGAATTTTCAACAGTTCTGTACATGGGCATCGCAAATAGTTATTTTATCAAAACCACCAAGCACCTTATGTACGACAGTGTTTCAAGAACTCCAATAGTTTTTACTTCTTCCAAGCAGTTGGCAAGTATGAATGCAAAGTATAATTAGACTACTCCACACTCTACCAAAATGTGTCATACCTTGCTCCATCTCTATCCTCAGAAAGAGAATCAATTGGCTCAGTTGCTTCTTTGAAACTAGTTCCACTTTCTCCAATTCCAGCATTCCTCTACCATAGAAGGCCTTCCCATCATCTAGATGGTCCATCCTATACTCTCCATCCAACCTGCTGGATCTCAAATGACACACACCTTCGAAATGACTTAACCATATTACATTCAGACTACAAGGAGTGCTCTACACAAAGAAAAAGTGAAACTTTAAACTCGAATTGTCTATTCTAAATGACAGGCAAACAAATACAAGAACAGCAGGTACGACATGACAATGCTGGAAACTACCAAATGGACAAACACAGCTCAGTAAAATCCTAGGTCTAAAAAACTATCACTTTCTTAAGGGGTTCTCACCAGTTTTGTTGTCTTCATTTGACTCAACAACACAGGACTTGATACAGGTGTGCTATTTGTGAACCCAAAATTGTACCTACTTTACTGAAGGCACCAATATGTTGCCTTCTTCAATGGAGTGTATCTCAGAATCATCGGGAAGTTCACCTCCAGACGTTGCTACAACCTGACCTCAAACCCAACAGAGAAAGCAACAAGTTACAAATTAGATGGGTGAACTCAATAGCAGCTGGTGAACATATTCTACAGATAGTCCGTTCTTTTCTAACTTTGTTTGCTCTAATGATGACTTACCCATTGGCATAAGATAGCATCTAATTTCCATTGTGAAACCATGGATGGATGCCTGAGCTAAAAAAATGCTTTGCATTGCCAGAATTGGAAATTCCAGGTGTGCACATTCTGACATTTACAGGGAAAGTGACATCAATGGATTCAGATGAACTTCTTGAGTTAAATTTTTTTAAAAACAATTTAAGCCCTTGTCACTCTCCTAATATGAGGTGGGTTCTATATTGTTGCACAGCACTGATAATTTTGGTTAATCAATCAAGATGTGAAAACTTACTGTGACAGGACTGGGGGCTGGAGGAGCATTGCTGGGGTCCGCTTTGACATCCTCTTGCTGTTCGACTGAGCTGAGGATCTGGTTTTTAATTTCTTCAAGTTGGTGTACCTTTTCCTGCCCCCATTCCCAAAATGAGATGCAAATCACAACGGAGGACAAAAAGTTTGAAACTGCAAGTCTCACTAACAATGATCTTGGAGTTTACATAAATAAATAAATACTATTGGTTTTCACAATATTTTGGATAGATCACAGTTTGAGGTCAGATCTTTACCTTGTACATATCAATATCAGCTTTTGCTTGTGAAATTGCTTCCACGATCCCATCAAAGTCTTGTATCTGAAACTGGAATGATGAACTTCTAGAATTTGGACTGACATGAGCACGAATTCCACCTAAGCTTTGCAACTTATCCAAGCAATGTGCCCCATGTTGCCGTAAGCGATTTTCATAAGCAACCATTGCTGACTCAGGCTTGAAGATGCACAAATACACAGGGAAGCCCATCCGCACCCAAAAATGGAAGAAAACAAGAGTACAGAAGCAAAATGTTAAGAAGCAACGCCCATATACATTGTCTTGCTCATCAGACCAGTAAATGGATGCTGACAACAGATAAAGAACAAAAGCTGATGAAGCATACTCGCTAGTGTGGCGGTACTCTCTGTTTAGCACCACATCTCTTTGCCCTCGCAAACGATATGCTGTGAAGAGGATGATACCAAAGTAGAGTGGTGCTAGGAACAGAAATGTGGCAAGCTTCCATTTCTTATTCGCCAGTGAGCATTTAAAGATATCATCTTCCCTGCAAATCAAAGAGACATGTGAGATATTTGTGTTTGTGCATATTGTTTATATACAAGGTAGTTCAATACTTGGAGAAATCACAGGGTTAACAAAGAGAATACAGGAGAAATCCCATCCCAGATCATAAGAATAACATTACATTATTACCATGACCAACATGTCTTGAGCATAATGTGCATGAGAAAAAGAGCCAGTACAGAAAGGGGACAAACAACATTGAATTCAACATGACAAACATTGCACATCCATTCAGAAGAAAGAGAGAGATGGAGACTTACTCTATGTACTTACTGGCGTCGTAAACAGTAGCAAACAGAGAGAAGATGATTGAAGGAGTCAACAAGAGTGGGATGTAAAACAACCAAATTTGCAGTGCCTCCATCTGCTTCTCCCGGGCACTAAGGAGATAAAGGTGGTGTAATCTGAGTGCCAATAATGACAGCCAGAAACAGAATCCCAGGGTAAACTGAAGCCAAAAAGACCATAATGGACAGATGCTGAAAAAGCTCCCCTTCTGTCTTTTGAAATGCTGGTTCACTACAAAAGCTGAAATTAACCATATAAGACCAGCAGTTGAGCTTGCTAGAACAAGATCAACCCCTTGAGCCCGAAAGTATTTCCTCTTTCTGTACCAAAAGATGACAAGATTTCCACACACAAATGGAATGGCCGCCAAAAGAGCAATGCCTAGAAGAGTCCAGTCTTGGAACCTTCCAGGCCTTTCACAGTTTCTCCAGTATGCATCTTTTGTAAAAGGAGGTGGAGCAGTGGTGGTAATCATTGGATACACATCTACACTCATTGGATAATGTCACAAGGCAGCTCTATGGATTAGGCTCCTCTTCTGCTTTTGTTCCTGGAAAGCCCACTCAGTCTCCTCCTCCTCCTCCTCCTCCTCCTCAAAGTTCACACCAATAGTGCTACTTCTGATGTTGAAATATAATATAACTGCCAAGGTCTCTTTCTCTCAGAAACCGATAGAAACTGCTCTCAGTCCAGAAAAAGTTTTATTCAAGATGAGCCTAACATGGACAAGATGCACACACAAACTTCTCATTTTGGTCTAATTCTCTTCATAGATACAAACTCGATTCTGTCTGCAACAAAACTAGGAGCTATTAGACAGCTGCAATGCCAGCCTCTGTTCCACCTTCTTGCTTGCATGCCACCACACTGAATCCTAACCCTAATTTGAGGATGTGCATCTTTTGTTCCTGGTATCCAGCCCTGCTTCTCTCCCTTGAAAACTTCTGCCACTGTTGCTATAAATCTTCTCCCAATCTTCCAGTTCCTGATACCAATTGTATTGAACAGTGAAAAACCTATCCTCAAACTTTGGAAAAGCTCTACTTAAGCTCTACTCAGTTACTTCTCAAATTGCTGGAATGTTTTCTTCCAGAGATGACATAGTTGGTGGAAAGAATGGAAGCAGTTCATCTCTGGCCATATATGGTAGACTTTCTAATCTCAAGCTCCAACCCCAATTATAAAGAAAAACCCTTCAAGTATACCTAGCAGTGCTGCGATTCTTGCAACTGACTCTTCAGATTAGGGAGGTTGAAGTTGGGCTTCAACTGAAGGTTAGTTAGTTCATCAACTGAAATGGTTGTGACATCATTAAGGGATCTTCTTCTGCATCTGAAACTAACAGCTTGCATTTCCCCTGTTTGCAGAGACCAAAAGATGTTCCGATTCCTCCAAGTAGGCTACTATGCTAGTGCAGTGAGAAGGTTTGAAGTTTGAACACAAGAGATCACATTTGCACATACAAGGTATGCATATACCATAAACTATGGATGGATTTGCAATGGCAAACACTCGCCTCTTCACTGTGAATCATGCCTGCTTGCACTTGCTCATGCTGCTATTGTGCAGCCTCCGGGCTCCTAATTTCCAAGTGCAGCGCCTCCCTCAAAAGCTAGTCAACCTGTTGAAAACAAGAACCTGTCGAAATTATGGAGAGAGAGAGAGAGAGAGAGAGAGAGAGAGAGAGCATAGAACAGCTGAATGT
>Ga0209208_10000335_pt1 | contig 58276 bp, 39 predicted proteins | sample S1TSphfallax_3_FD_187694 | JGI IMG/M metagenome (GOLD analysis project Ga0209208, IMG submission 187694) | Host-associated microbial communities from peat moss isolated from Minnesota, USA - S1T2_Fd - Sphagnum fallax MG (SPAdes) (version 2) | ecosystem: Host-associated > Plants > Peat moss >... | reverse complement strand
CAGGAGAGATTCCACCCGGCACCTGCTCTTTTCAATTGCATATGATTCTGGCACTGAAAACATCATAAGGTACCCAATTATGTGGCAGAATCTTTCCCCAAGTGCCAATTACATCAGATAATGACCATTAGTCAGATCCAGTTCATGTTTAGGTTCAACAAGGATGCTTCTCGGAGCAAAATAAAAACTGGATTTTGAGTTCCAATTGCCGTGCCGTGCCTTGTAGGCACATGTTACCACTAGTTAAAATGAATTAGGACTTAACTAAGAATTAACTAGGAGTTAATTAAAAAATAATTATGAGTTAATTAAAATTTAATTGGGAGTTAATTAGGATTTAATTGGGACTTAACTAAAAATTGACTAAAACTTAACTAAAAGTTATGGTTGAACATTATGGATGAATTCCATCTATTGGAAGATGGTGTCTAATGTTTGCATCCATCACAATAACCATCAAATTTGTGACTATGTTTTATAATTTTTACAACTAATAACCATAATTTTAATTTTTTCACTATTTCCTCAACTATGGTATGACTACTAAATTATACATCCTTCCACATTGACTAACTTTTTCAATTTTTTCATCCAAGAATAGGCCCTTACTATGTTCATTTAATCACAAATTTGGGTGTAACTTCATTACTTTTTGTGGTATGCTTATGCATTTTATGTACATTAATATGTTTTAGACTACATTAAAAGTATATTTAAAATGTAATCAAGGTACATGAAACATATATTAAAACCTATTTAACATATTTAAATATATTTAGCTTATATTCAACACATATTATTTCATATTATGTACATATTAAAACAAACAATTTCATTTTGGTTTTGTATTATGGTTTGTTTACAAATATACCATGTTTATTTTAATTTATAATTAATTCTAGTGGCAAGGTCATATTAAAATGACATAATTTTAATGTCAAACCAATATTTATTACACATAAAATACTAATATCATAAAATTGACTAGCTAATTAAAAATATCGAATAATAATTAGTAAAACTGATTTTTAATGAGTTAATAGTTAATAATTATCATTTTTATTGATTAATAAATTAATAATACTAATAAAATCATTATGATGAGAATATGAAAATATAATTAATTCATTATTTAGTTTATAATGAAATACTGAATAATCAATAAATAATTTACAAAAATCCTAATTAATAATTTAATATATTTATGTAACCAATTATATATTTTAGTGTATAATACTCAATATTTACTAATTTATTTGATAAATTTTCATTTCAAGCTATTAATCAAACTACAAATTATAAATGAAAAATAATTATTTATTTTATAAACATATTAATTAAAAATTCACAAATTCAGCTAATTATTTTCTTAATTTTTATTTATTAATCAAGAGTTATGGTAAATAGATAATAAGTATTACTTAATTTATAATTATGTAGCTTATAAAGCATTTATCAAAATATCAAAAATTCAATTATCTAGTTATCATTGATGATTAATTAAATTTATTTCCTATCTAGTTCATAAGTTCAGAATTAATAATTTATTTTTATTAATTAATTTAGAGTTTATTTTAAAAAATTAATACTTCAAGTAATTTAATTAATATTCAATGAATTATCTGATAATTGAACTTGAGTAATCAAGACTTATGGTTAATAAATATTAAACTAATTAATAGTTAACGATCTATGAAATATTTATTAATTAAATATTCAGGAGATAAATTATTTACTTAATATTAATGATTAGCTAAAATTGACTATCTTTTTAAATGATATTTATCAACTAAATAAGTTAATAAGTTCATCATTTAATAGTTAATATCAGATATTCAATATTTATTATTATTTAATAATTGATTATCTTATATAATCAATCAATTATTAGTTTAGTTTATTTATTTAATTGATAACTAAAATCTAAAAGCTTAAGTTTCAAAAGAAAAAGTTTGTAGTAATAAGTATTTGATTACATTTAGTATTAATATAATAACCAGTTAATTAATTTGATAAAATAATTACATATTGTTGATGAATATGATCCTGAATTATCTGATTAGTGAATACAAATAATGAATTAAAAGTGAATGTTACTTCTAAAATTAAATAATTAAATAATGGTAGGTAATTATAGGTAGGTTTGTAAGTGGGTAGGTAGGTAGGAATTAGTTAGTGTCTAATTAATTAATTAGCTTGTTAATTAGTTAGTTAATTAGTTTCCTATTTACCTATTTAATTATGTAGTTATGTAGTTCACAAAATAGAAAACAAACAAAAAACATATGGGTTGAATTTTATAGCTACAATTCACTTTGCAACTAAGGTGCAATTATAAATTTAACCCATATGTTTTGTCCTCTCTCATCTTGGAAATTATATAACAAAGGTGCCTTCTCCTATGTTTTCATATTGAAAAACATGTGCCATTCGGGATAAACTCAAAGAAGTTTTACCTTAAAAGCAAAACAAAAAATGAAATTACATTATTTACATGCCTACTTTTTAGCCCACTTACCTTCCTACCTTCCTACCTACCAAACTAGGTAGGTAAATAAGTGTTAGGTACATAAGTTTTAATTACTTATGTAAATAGGTAAATAGGTATGTAACTTAGGTAGGTAGGTATGGCCTATCTACCTACCTATTTATTCAAATAAATATTCATTTGATTTTTTTCCAAAATATAATTAATATGCCACATGGTAGATTTTGATTGTGCCACATGTCAATCTACAACCATTTCAAATGAATGTTCATAATGGATGGCCAAGATCAATGTTTGAATAATTTAAAAAAAATCACCCAAACTTCCTCATAGTGTCACATGGTGGATTTTGGTATTGCCAAGTGGCACCATCAAAAGTTATTTGAATTTGATGACATGAATTTTTTCAACATTTAAAATCATTGTTTTAAAATTACCTTGATTTAAGACATGTGGCAAATAATGTGTGGATATTTGATAGTTGCAAAAACAAGATTTAATTGCAAATGTTATACGAATGATCAAAGGATGAACATGTATACATTGATCATAGACATCATGCATGGTCCATTTGGTGACATCATGTTGAGTCATGATTTGTGACTAGATGTTGGGTGCGACTTCACTTATGCACTTAAAACAATTTAAATTGTAAATGTTGGTTGCAATTGTTTTATAGTCACAAATTGACATTTTTCTTATAATGTAATGTTCATGTGTTTTGAAAATAGATCCCAAATTGCATAATTGGAAATTTGTAAAAATAATTCAATTTTTAAAAAATAAATGCATTATTGATGATTTCAAAATGGTTATGTTGGTAGCATATGAAACATTTTAATTATATAGTATTATATTAGTTGTGAATTTAAGTTTGAAGAGATGAACTAACTTTTTATATATGCATTGTAAGTTGAATTCAATCTTGTAGTAATTGAAGTAGATAACAATATTCATCTTTGAAGTATTTTGGTCAAGTATGAATATAATTTTCAAATTATTTGAAACCAATTTCTAAATGTTTTGTTTTGAAATGGCCAAAAATAATCAAGTGTCCTTTTATATCCTACATTGTTGATGTGTTCAACATAGCTATGTGGAATTAGTTGTCAAATGTCATATCTAAAGTATTTTTTCAATTATGCATAGATTTTCCATCTTCCTCAATCTAGATTACAACTTTCGTGATTGCAATGGACAAGAAATAATTCAATTACTGGATTTTTAAAAATAAAATGTTTAATGTCCTATATTTTTATTAATTTTGAGTTTAATTTTGCAAAAAGTTTCAAACCCAATTGCAAATTGCCGATGGATATAAGATCTTAAGAGGCAATATTTTTCAAATTGCCATGATAAAACAATTTAAACACACACAAACAAATGCACATTCTACACCAATTCAACTTTTCATTTCATTAATGTTAGTTCATTTAATGGTTTTGCAAATGACACTCCTATGGTACTTATCTTAAAAATCTCCTACTTCCTTCAATTGTAAAATGTCATTGATGTTAATGGCCTCATCTATGGTAGTATCGTGGGGAGCTTTTGATGTTTGGAGCTAATTTGTTGTCCATTCCCTTGCATGATTCTACCACAACTTTTGACATTTCATCATTGTCATTGCTCCAAGATCCTTGCATTTTAGGCCAACTCTCACTAGTTTGTGCCTCCCTGCAATAAACAAGTGTCAATGATTCAATCTTCCTTTAGGTCACTTTGGGTCTCTGGCCACTTTTTGTTGACTGTGATTTTGAGGGAATATTTATTTGACATACTAATCCCAATAGATAATTCGACAACCTCAAGAGTCAAGTTTTGTACTTTTGATTTAATGGGTGTGCTAGCCATAGATTGTTTCTTGAAGGTTGTCATAAGTTGTTGAAAAAGTCCTTGTCAAACATACAAATCATCATCACATAGATTTTGTAGTCTTACAAGGAGTTTTTTTATTCCCAATATCCAACTTCTTATTGGTATAATGCATCGATAGACTTCATCTCTTTCTTCTCAACTATAAGGTACAAGTAAATCCCGAGGAGTTTGATAAGCCATGTTGGTTGTCTTTTGCAAGGTGGAGCAAAGTATTTGAGAGTGGATAACTTGTACAAAAAACTCGTAACAAGACAAATGAACATGTTGTTATTGATAATGTGTGGTATGAAAGCTCACAGGTTAAATACCCATTTTTTGAATAATTAGAACATGGTTTGCATTTGAATATAATAATATATTAATATGAATAACAATGGCCACAAACCTATTGGACTTAATGATAATGACAATTATATTTTATATGGAGAGTGGCATCTTAAATTCTAGAAAGATATTCATAATAATATACTTGTCAATTTTTCACAATTCTTCTTATATTCCTACAATGATGTCCCCAATTACCTAACATTTTGTAGGGTACATCTACAAACCCTACATCAATTTTTTGTTTTGTCTTATTATAATAGCCCTTTCACAATAATCTTGTTAGAATGATTGAAATATCCGTTGTTAGAATTTTTTGGTATTGTATAGAAAATTATAATATTTGACCACTAGAATATCTATCACCTATGTTTTGTTGACAAGTTCATGTTGCAACTATGTTAAATTGCCATTACAACAACCATGAATGACACGTTAAAATATTTGAATATTCCACTGACATGGCAAAATATGCTGGTGTTGTTAAAGAATATTCTACCATGTTGGAAATGTTTATCAAGGAATATTCTTGTGACAGTAAGAATATAATGTAGAATATTTGCTCTTGTTCACACTCATATGTTCATGTTCATGCTCATAGACTTGCGAAATAACATTCCCCAAAAAAATGACATTGCACCATGTGTGTGGAAAATGCATTGAAGGCAAACATCAAAGGACATCTTTCCTTAAACATAGAGTGGCTAAGGTTTCAAAGCTTTTGGAAATTATGCATACCGATGTGTGCGGATTCATGAAACCAACATCATGTGGTGGAGCATGATACATTGTCACCTTCATCGATGACTTTTCGAAAACAACACATGTTTACTTTTTGCAAGCGAAAGGAGAGGTGTTTGACAAATTCATAGCATACAAGGTGTTGGTGGAGAACAAAACAAGCACGAAGATCAAAAACTTGTGATCTAACAACAGAGGAGAGTTTGTGTCCAAAAAAATTGATGGCTTTTTCGGTGAATGTGGAATCCAACGACAAACAAGTGCTCTACATACACCACAACAAAATGGATATGTGGAACATGTGAATAGGACTATCATTGAATGTGTTAGGAGCATGATTTTTGTACAAGGATTCGACTTGGAGTTTTGGGTGGAAATGGTGAACATGACAATTTACATCAAGAATCGATGCCCAACCAAAGTCTTTGATTCATAAACTTCAAAAGAAACATGGACAGGTAGAAAGCTTGATGTATTTCATTTGACAATTTTTGGTTGCAAAGCCTATATGCACACATTTTAGATGTGAAGAGAAGCAAATTAGAGTCTAAATCAAAACCTTGTATCTTTTTAGGGTATTATGAAGGGACCAAAGCATATTGCTTGATGTGTGTAAAAACCAAAAAGATCATCAAGAGTTGAGATGTTGTGTTCCTTAAAGGGACAAAAGAAGTAGAAGGTGTCCATGATAATAAATCCCCTTCAAAGCAAGTAATACAAGTTGTTGTGAGTGAAGTTGTGAATGAGGATGAACTTGTCAAGTTTGATAATTGTAGATCCTTGAAAGAGAGACCAATGGAAGATGTGGAAGGTGGAATCTACATCAAATTTTTCTTTAGAAGAAAAAATTGTTCCACCACAAGATGAAGGTTTGAATGAATCACAACAAGATGGATGAAGAAAAAGCCCCCAAAGACAATGTAAGGAATGGCCTCATGATTGGTGGGTTGCCACCAAAGAGGTGGAATATGTTACCATAGTTTTTTTTCGAAAAACCCCAAAATGTGAAAGAAGCTTTCAAGAGTGAAATTGCAAAAAGTGAAAATTGATGGTGAAGTCAAAAGTGAAAATCATGGCAAGAGGTTTCACCTAAACATTTGGAGTAAATTATAATAAAACCTTTGCACCCATAGCAAAGTTTATGTCAATTCATTGTATCCTTGCATTTGCGGCCATTGAAGACATGGAAATTCATCAAATAAACATCAAAACCACATTTTTAATTGTGACCTTGAAACAAACCCAAGGATTCGCACAAGAAAGAGGCGAACATCTTGTGTGTAGCCTTCACAAGTCTTTGTATGGCTTGAAATAATCTCCAAGAGCTTGGAATCAAAAGTTAGATGCATTCTTGAAAAATATCAAGTTTATGAGGAGTGATGTCAACTTTAGTCTGTACGTTGTGCAAGTGGGAGATGTCAAGTTTTTCATTGTTGTCTATGTCAATGGTCTCATCTTGGTGTACAATGATAGAGACAAGCTTGTGTAAGTGAAGGAAAAACTTTTTTGAAAGTTCAAAATGAAATATCTTGAAGACTTGCATTTCTTTTTAGGCATGGAGGTGGAAAGGGTTTGTGAATAACTATCTTGTTTACATCAACCAAATTAGGTATTTCAAGGAGATTTTCAAGCATTTTCGCATGAATTGCAAAACCATCAGAATGCCATTTGATTTTAAAACGGAGTTGAAAAAAAATGAACGAAGATGATGAGATGGTTCTTTATCAACAAGTCGTGAGGTCTTCGATGTATGCCATGTTGTGTATTTGACTTGACTTGGCATACCCAACAAGTAGGGTGAATCCAAGTTTGGACATTGGATTGTGGTCAAACACATTTTTCAATATTTACAAGGTAATTCAAATTACAATTTGGAGGAATATCACCTCAAAAGATGGTTAGATATTGTGATGCGGATTGGGCTGTGACCTTGAGAATAGGAATTCCACCACAAGGTTTGTATTCATGATCGGAGGTGGGGCCATATTTTGGAGCAACAAATGATAACCCTTAATTGTTTTGTCAATAAATAAGGCTGAATACAAGGCAAGCACCCAAACTACTAAGGAAGCCATATGTCCACGATAAAACTCATGAAAGAATTAAGGTACAAAAAAGAGAAGAAGGCAATGGTCATTTGATGTGATAACTAAGGCATAATAAGAATCCAAACCAACATGTTTGAACAAAACACATTGATGTTCAACATCACTTTGTTAAAAAACGAGTTGAAAATGGGGAAGTGATGTTTGTATTATTCAATGAAGACATGGTGGTGGATGTGCTTACCAAGGCATTGTCAAAAGAACAACATAACAAATTGATAACCATGTTCAAATTAAAAATCTCATAGAGTGGGAGTGTTAGAAATATTATTCATTTCTAATCCCCAAAGTTGATGAATAGTATTCACATCTTTATTGTAGTTAGGTTAGGGTTTGGTGACGGCCATGTTAGGGTTAGGTGGCAACTATTAGGGTTAAGCAATAGCTAGGTTAGTTAAGTGTGGGCTACATTAGGGTTAGGAGAAAAGGTATATTGGAATGGTTTTGAGTAGTTTTTCATTCTCTTCTATCAAGTTTTTGAATGCATGTAGGGACTTTGAAATTAGGAGTTCGTTTGCTACAAGTTATAATTTTATGATTGTAGTTTGTGACATCTTCAACCCATGTGATTTACTTCCTTGTCATTTCAATATAATTGCACATTTTTTATAAACTTTGGTGTTTGAAACCTTGCTTGTTTTCTAGTTGTTTCCAATAGGTGGGGTATTGCTCTTTTAGGCACTTTTAAATCATAGATTCAACCACATATCGTTTCTATTGACAAAACCTAATACATGAGAATACATGAGATTCGCCAATTGCTGAAATCAAGATTGAGTCTCACTATGATTGAACCACATAACCAATGTGGCACCAAGACCCAAACCTAGGCCATGCCACATGGCACTTAGGCTAGGCCATGTGGCACCTAGGCTAGACTCATAGATACTCATGTGAAGGATGTTGATGCTTGGCATTTTTGCCTTGCATCTAGAAGCATTGACCATGTTGTAACCTGTTGTCAAAAAATGTGTAAAATTGGCTTATACAATCCTGTGTCAAAGCATAGATCTCTTCTATAGTGCTCAAGAAATTGAACCCTGCTTTACCATTGCATATCTTGCATCTGCAAATTCAATGGTGAAAATTGGAAACAATTGCTACAGGCTGTACCAGAAATTTCAGGATGTTTCACACCTCTGAATTGTCAACATGGTTTAGTCATTGAAAGGTCTCACTGCAGACAATAAAATAATCATTGTATTGTTTTAGATGTCTATTCAAAGTATAGCTCTACAATATCAGCTCTCCGAATCTTGATCTGCAGTTTCTGTATCTAGATTCCATTTGCCAAAAGGAGCCAGTTTTCTATTTTGAGAACATGGAAACATGTAAACTATGCAAATAAGCTGATTGTGAACAGGTGTTGTCATGGGTCAGGTATTGGTGGGAATCATTGGCTTTCCAAGTTTAGAACATCACACATCCTAGGGGATCACCAGTGACATCATCAGCATTGATGATTGAGGTTTTGTTGCAGGCAATCACATCTTGTGCAAGCTTTGCACCTGCAGACTTGAGACCTCTCAGGGTAGTTGGCTGGTTGAACAGGTTCAGCACTGGGAGTTTTGATGCTGGTGGTAACCTCCCACCAGGTAATAGGCTCAAGAAATTCTCCTGCAACAACCATGGCCAACAAATCCCAAATCTCTATATCATTGAAGTTGTCATTGCCATAGGTTGGCAAAAGCATGTTCATTTTGATAGTTCTCACAATTGATACACCTAACTACACACAAGAATCACACCACAGTGACACCAAATTGTATATGTAGAAATGGTTATTCCTGCAAGCAAAATTTGAATTCAACTTGTAAGATACAGGGTAAATTAAGGGAAAGTAGACCTGCAGTAGAGGGACTTCAAAATCCTCCTTGTGGTGGGTGACAACATTGTCTGCAGCAGCAATGTGTGCACCAGGTTCCATATGGTTAGTTGAGAAGCTTGTTTGATTGGGGAAGTTGGGGTACAATGTCACATGCCCCCGCAAATACATCATATCTATCAAAAACTTCTTCCATGAGGCCTGCCAATACCACACCATCATATCATGACCCTCTATTGGATCTAAATGAATTGTTAGAGTAAATGGCTAGGTTGGATAACTTGACTAACCTGGTTACATCCAATACCAGTAGTACATTGATCACCTACTACTGGTCTTTTCACTAAAGTGTTTTTTTGTCTGACATGAAGGTGTTGAACCTGCATATGTAGCAAACAAAATATACATTCTTCAAGAACATAAATTGTCAGTGCTTTTGTTGAGTCTAAAGCATGAGATAAGATCAACCATGTACCACCCATAAAGAATATTCTTTGAGTTCTCTCAAGGACAAACTAACCTGCCATCCATTAGTTCTTGAGCGGGGGATCTGGACAGGGTTCTCTTTTGCATCTTCAGTGAACCGTGTCCCCATGTACTTGTAGAACTGACGCCAATGCTTGGGAAAAAATAGGGCCCCCCAGCTACAAGGAAGCTGATGCAGGTATGGCATGTTGGGATGAATCAGCTTGAAAAAATTTGTTGCATTCCAGTGTGGCCTTTCCCTGACCACTTCAACAACTCGTGGGGTGTAGAGAGCTATTGAGTTTAGCTCTGGAAGTTGCACTGTGGGATCATAGTGATAAGAGAGAACTGCATACTTGAGCCACATGTAGTAAAAGGGCGAGACCTCTATGTCATCTTCTAGTAACAGACCAAAATCATCATCTGATGCTGGGTACCTGCAGTAAGAGGAAAGTCAGCATTGCCTTCATATGTGACCCATAATTTGTCCAATGAATTTTGTTAAAAAGTGAAAATGGAAGGCCTTTTTAGTGAGTTCGTATATCAATCTTTCCAAAGGTATGAAAAGAAGCATGTAAAATTTGAAGTGGATATGAAAGAATGTGGCACTTATTACCAGCTCTCACTAACAGCTCTGATGAGACCACCTTGAATAATGCGCCTCCGCAGCATCTTGGAGCCATGTGGCCACACAAAACTGTTGATGACATGCAGAGTAGCTATGTCAACCTTGCTGTCCATGTTGAAGGTGAGAGAAATGTCATCACCCAAGTAGTGTGCATTCATGAGAGACTGTAGCAAGCGCATGAGTGATCCTGATCGGTTTTGTGTAATGATGGTCACCTGAATTTTCATCTTGTTCCAAACTGGCCATCACACAATTCACTTTCAGGTAAATAGTGTAAATGAAAGCCTAGAAGACCTCTACTTAACACCTGTCAAACTCAGCCAATTGATCAAAGAAACAGTTTTACAAGTTCTCGGGAACTGAAGACAAGCGAGAGAGAAACTTATCTCACATTGCAAAGCAGAGGTTCTAACTTCTGCCATCCAAAGAGCATGTGGCACCACAGCACGAGGAAGTTGCACAAGTATAGTATTGCTGTGTGAAACAGCCAGAGTCAATGCGTCATGAACACTGCATGCGATGTCATCCACAGTAATGACAAGAGCTGGTGAGTGGATTTGGAGTAGTCCCCGCATTGACACAAAGACCTCTTGGATGATGGGAAAGTCAATGTTGCCCTTTGCAATTGACCCCACCTGCCACAGGGTGTGCACAAAATGAGCTTCAACCTTACAGGAGAAGTTCCTTGCAAGTACAGTTGACCTTCAAGTGTTGCAATGAAATCCAGAAGGGAAACTAGTTCTGAGCTATCTACTTTTACCTCCAGATCAAATATCTTGAAACGCCGGTCATGGCAGGAAGCAGTAGTCCAACCAAGAAGCCGGGCTGCATCCTCACAAGGACAGTGGGAGCCCCCAGTGACCACCATGTATGCCTTCTTCCCAGGCATGCTGCGAAACTTCACAACAAGAGGGGCAAGGACCTCCACCTCACTTAAAGTGTGGGCATAGAAGAACACATCACTTTGTTGAGGATGCATGGCTGCCCACTGGGTTCTGTAACCCCTTGAAATTGCCCGCCACCACTGATCATCCCGAACCTGCAAGGTAAGCAGTTAACAACCTTTGTTCAAATATTATAGCAAAACACAACGTGTTTGTTTAGCTTTAGAGCATTTAAGCTCAAAACTTCTTCTCCAGAAACTCACCCTTCTGCTTTCTGTTGTGTACATTGTCTTGTCTCTAGGGGTCCTTGACAGTTGCTAACTTTATATGGAACATGCTTGTGCTCCCTACATTAGTTGGGGATTCCTGACCTGGATAATATCTCTGTGAATAACTGTTGTTTCAGCAACCTGGGCAAGACGATGCTCACTGTCACCCCATGTGTCTTTGTTGTTTGGATCCACTGGCAACACAAAGGTTGATGCATCCCTGTACTTCTGTAGCTGATAACTGCACCACCCTCTGATCCTGTCAGGTATTCCATTCAATGTAACAAGGATTTGCCTTGGCTTGTGGAGGTGTTGAGCCCTTTCTGGTTAGTAACTGTGCACTATAGATTCTGCACTTGCACAATTAGGAGAGAGTAAAAGTAGATACTGAGAAGGAGAATGCACAATGACCATCAATTGAGGTATCTTGCTACTGTGTTAAATCTAAGCTCACCTGAGATGGAGGTCTTCACCAGTCCTGAAAGTGAAAGGTGTTTCAATGAAGAGAGTTTTGATCAGGTGGGTAGACAGGAACCATGAGCTTGACAAGAAATCCACTTGCACAACTCGATCCACAACAATATTGTATGCAGGATCAGGCAAGTAAAGGCCTGCTTCTTTGGATCCAAACTTGCGGTAGCTTGGAAAGGTAAAGTCTTTTTGTCTGAATGGGAGTATCCTCCCAATGCTGCCAAGAACAGAGTTGTGGTACTTGTCAGTGCCTGCCACATGAGACAGAATTTCGAGCATCCTCTTTCCTGGTATCATGTCATCATCCATAATGTAAACAAAATCCGCACCCTCTGCCTACACACATTCACAGAGGAAGAATTGGCCATGACCAGATCAAGATCAACAATGAAATAATTTCTTTTGTTACAACATTCATTGTATTTGGAAAAATATCTTCATAGAAGATGGAGATAGATCTAGAGAGAGAGATGAAGACAGGATTTTCAGGAGTCACAGAACACAATCTAGGTTGGAGTTGGATTGTCCAGATCATTGACCTCAGGATCTGGATGTTAAAGTGAGCACAACAGTATTCCAACATAGGCTTTCATTCTGATGTTCAGGGTCACAAATAGATTATAGCACAAAACTCTATATGAGACACCCAAACCACATGAAGCATCTTTGTAATCATTTTTGGCTCTCAAGCTAGAAGGTGTGAGGAGACTAGACCTGCAATGCCATTTGAAACCTGCCATAGTATTTGAAGTCATATGAGGAGCTGATAAAGGAGATTCTGGAGTGGTTGTAAGCTTCCACAGTGGCTCTGAGAGCAGCTTCATTGGGGCTGCCAAATGCAACCACCCACACATTGTGGAAGGGCACAGTTTGCTCCAGCAAAGCATCAAGCTGAGCACACAGAGTCTTCCTCTGAAAGTGGTTAAGCACAACTGTGACTTTTGCATTGTAGGATGTTGAGGGCAAGTCCATGAGCTCGTCCAATGTCTCACACCCCCTTGTCCTCTGTTGAAACTCCATCACCTCTCTACACCAATTGTTGTGAGCTTTCCATACTGCTCATTGATAACATTACGATTATGGCATTCTAAGGCCTTAAGGTCATGATAGTATTACACAACGGGTTGCTGCAGATTTATTTGACTGTGACTCTTAGGTGATAATTGTGTAGCTGCCTGAGATACCATGGTCTTCATTAGAATGTTCCAAAGACTTTGGTCAAGTAAAATGGTTACTATGGAAACCTACTGATAAAGTTTGCCTGATGCACAAAGATATATACATAGGCAGGGAATGCTGCCAACAGAATGCAAAAATGGAGTTGTGCTGCACTTATCTGAATCAAGTCTTGTTACTTGCATAGTTAACTGTGGTGAAAAGCATATCCCAAACAAGCATGGACAAATTATAGTTCATTCTCACAAAACTATGTTGCTCATAAAGAGGGATTGCTGACAACTAAATCTGTAAATTTAGTATAGTTATTTACTAATCTTTTACTTCCCCAGGTTGCCTTTGAAAAAACAAAAATCCATAGACAGAATCATGAAATTATTGAATATTCCAACTTCCTTCCCATGGCTCCTATTAAAAAGGATGGCAAACTCCCATAATGTCCAGCCAACAGAATACAAAAGAACAAGGAACCAGAAGATTATCTTCAAAAAGAAAAGGCAAGCACATTGTGCACAAATTAGTCCAAGTCTAGTTGATTTCATTGCACCCTGTATCCAAAAAGGTGTAAGAGTTTAACAGTATAAATTCAGTGGGAGATTTGGGTGCAGGCCACAAGTACAGGAGTGACAGACAATGCCACATTATGCAAAACGAAATTCACTTATCTTTCAAACATTTTCTAACCCATGGCTTCTCTTGAAATAGGATGGCAACCTGCCCAATTTGTAAACTATTTAGACTTGCAAAGATGGATGGCATCACAAGCTTGTTATAGAGACAAGTAGCCATATGTGCCAATCTTTAGAGAAAATCACAGAAATTACTGATCACTAATCTAGCATCAGCATTCCTTGACAAAATCCACAAATTCTAGAATCACAAGGCCAACAAGACTGCAGAGATTGCACAGCAGACCTCAAGTACCAATATGGCTGCGTCAGAACTTATCACCCAACTCCAGAGCAACACATGGTAGTAAATAACCGAAGCTTAGGAAAAAGACGAGAAGTACCTGAAGAGGCCAGTCTTGATGGCTACCATGTGGCTGTCATTAGAGATCTTCTGGCTGAACCCAATTTCCTCCCACTGGCATACGCTCCTCCCATGTAACGCCTCAGGCTGCCTTCCGCTCCGCTGCGGCAACAGACGACTCCATTGCTGTGTCATCCATGAGGCACGCTCAGGCCCCGTTATGATGGGGTCCACCGTCGGGCTCAAGTAGTACAGCAAGAACGTCGCATAGATTGCAAATGAAAATTGTAAGCACGCAAGGCCTGCAGATAACTTTATGCCGCTGTTGGACTTATTGCCGAGCCGTGACCCAGCTCCTGTTTTTGTTATGTAGTCTCTGTACAGATTGTTGTTGCTGTCTCCCGCAGGAGACGACTCAATAGCCTTCATGATGCCTGCTAAACTCAATACCTACGCCTTGGGTCGTCGAAAAGGCAGCAGGAATTGTAACATCGACTGTTGCAAACCTTGTCCTGGGAATAAGCATCCCCTGCTTTTTTTCTCCTCCTTTTCTTAGTTTCTTCCTACTGCTAATCCTCCTTGGTTCTTGCTCAACAACCTTGCCCGTCCTTTCGATCTCTTACGGCTGGAGAAGTGAGGATTTAGAAGAATTTTCAGATTTGGCTCCTGATCATGATGTCGAGCTCCAGTTTCTGCAAATTATCGAAAGACGTCCAGAAGAGTTGCAGAACCGATGTCGAGCTGTGCACCAGGCCACAAACATGAAAGCTCCTTCTTTTCTCCGGCACTCCCAATCCTTGATCTGTCTCGCATTGTCTGATGCTCCTACCGTCTCTTCTTTTCCTGGAGGTCACCACGAACAACCTCTTAACTCTCCCTTTTGTGGCGCTAAAGCACCGCAAGCAATGAGAACATTGTAAAAGAAAGCTCTCTCCCTCTCTCTCTGTGTATTTTCTCAGTGGCTCCAATGTAATCCAGAAGTCCACATTACTTCATGATCTGGGCTTCCTTCTCCAGTTCCTCAGTATTGAAGCTCTGACCTCGAGAAATTCTTGTCATGCACGATAAAACTTGGTCTAAACTGCTAATTTTCTTGGAACCCGTCCCTTCGATGCCTTTTGATCTACTCTGGAGAAATCCTGCCTCTGTGTCTCCGCACTTCAGTTTGATCAACCACTTCTAACCCACAAACTCATTAATCTCCAACACTGCAAGGTCTGCAATTCGAGCTCCAGGCAGTGATAAATGTCCAGCCTTGAATAAGAATAAGCCCATCGTCTGGAGAAAGGAATGTCGTAATTAGTATGCCCGTAAAGACTAGCAGGGATTCTCTAGAAAGAGACGCAGCATTGATTGACACAGTGAATCAAATAATGGATTCACGACAAACCCCTTCATTGCCTTAACTACATTAGCTCTAAAGCACTGCGCTCTTTGGTTGAACTCAAATCTTCAACCCAACAGCAGCAAATCAACTCAGATACTCTTGAGTTTTTACTAGAACTTGGATTTTCTCGCTGCTTTTCGCGACGTCGTCCCTGGAAGACTGTTGCAAATCGGGGAGGAGAGTTGCAAGGAGTACTACGTTCTGGCGGGCACGTGTCCCTGACACACAAGAACGTCCAAGCTAATGAACTGTTATACAAGCCGCAGCCTCGGCAGGGACCACGTTCTCAGGTCCGGGAGATCGAGGAGAGGTTCGGATCAGAAGTTGGCGCTAGGCTTGGGACAACAGAGGGCCAAGAAAGGCTGAAAGCGAAAGACGTGAACCGCACCACTAACGTGCGCCGTTTCGTAGGCTTGAGAGGCTCTAGCCTAGCTCCTGTTCGATTCCTAACACCACAAACCTCAGGGAGAGGTCTGAAAATTGCTATTACTTATTTTCGTGCAAGATAGTTTTCTATTAGGATTGGCAATTTGGTGACTGACTTCTGTGAGCTGTATGAGAATAAAGGATCTAGTAGTATTTTTGCATTCACGAAATGTCTCAAGGATCCAGTAATTTTGCATCACAAAAGTAAAGAATATATTTTGATCAACATTGTTTAAAATCATGGCCAGCTCCTGGCCGACACTATATATATATATATAAAATTAACATACATATGCAATTATTAAATTCGAAGTAATGTATTCGTTATCAAAAACTACAGTCTACAAGTCAATCTATTTTATACATTGCTTTGGTTGTGAACTACAGTTTTGTGCCTTCCGTATTGATTTCCGAATTTCTTGAGATGAAAGAGAAAAAGAATGTAAATCATCATTTTAAATGTTAGACCACTATTCATTTCCATTTCAATGCTGAAAGATCAGAAACATACATATCAAGTTTAAAACTTGATTTGACACCTAACGATCTGTCAGAGACTTCCCATTCCTAATGTCGTTGGATGGCGCCTTAAATCTGTCATTTTCCCATTTGGAGGTCATCTTATGTTTCTGGGTGGGCTCTTACACTTTTGTAAGGGCCTGTTGAAATGGTTATTACACATGGGAAGGCCCTCAGATGGGTGTATTACCAGTCGTCACCTTGGGCAGCAGCCTTATTCTAGTAATGCCCACATCTATGGGTCTTACCTCCCACATAACTTATTAATAAAGTGTTGCCACAATTTTTATTGGAAAAACAATGGAAAGTGATTTTGTAATAGTAGATCTAACAACATATCAAAAGCTTGTGGAACAAATTGAGGCAAGCACTAAATCGGCTCGATGCAGGACAATGCTCAATAGAAAAAATATTCAAAAATATTTTTGATCATGTTCAAACAATGATTAGTAGCTGAACTATTTTTCTTGCACTATATTTCAAGGCAAAAAAGATGCAATGGTTAGAATCTTCCAAACCAAAGGTCCAGGGTTCAATCTTTCTCTCAAATTCTCCTTTTCTTTCATGGACAAACCAGATTATTAGAAAATGTTTAGCCTTGGGTGACTTTTGCAATCTAGTTGTCCCCAGGAGTTACAACTTTTGTTCAGATAAGGTGACTAAGTGGTAGCCCGATGGAAAATGCACCCAAGTTGCCATGGGGAAAAACCCCATCCAAGTTCCCTTGGAACTTGGGCCCAACACATGGTTCCCTAAGGAGAATCCACCCATTCAGTTTCAGCATTTCAAGTATGGGAGGTGGCCAGGACACCTGCACCTCTTCTATTCAAAAGTTCGACAATGCTGAAAATTTGTATTGAGTTCCCTTTTATTAGCAAAAAATTCCCTTCTAATAAGCTCTAATGTGCCAAACTGTTTTGTGGTATATCAACGTATCTAAGATATTCATAGATTTCCAACAGCACAGAGTTTGACCAAGGGCCAAACCCAATGTTATGTTACACACCAAATAGAATGACCACTACAAGTAATACATAGTAATTTGCAAGTGTGGTCATAGGGGCCTAATTATGTGGACAGAGGGCCACGGTTTAGAAATGACTTACTGTCAATGGATGTCCTAATCCAGACATCTATTGACAATAAGTCTTTTCTAAACCATGCCTCTTCTGAAATGTCACATCTGCTAAGGGCAGAATGATTTGTGCATTAAAAGAACCCACAAAACTTTGATGGTGACTGAAGCTGATGGACTAGACAATGGGCCGCTTGTGGCCAATGCTGCTAGGCGAGCAGTCTCTAGGTGAGCCTGGCGGCCCTAAGCCTGGCAGAATCAGCTATGGAATAGTAGACAAACCCAGCTTGTGTTAAGGCCTGGCCCATTCATGTTCGCCCAGTAAGAATTTAGTACCTGAGGTTATTTTTGAGAATTTTGAATATTTATAATAAAATGTTCTTTTGTCCAAGAAACATCTCGGGTAAGCTTAGATTTACGTGTATTTACATATGGTTGTTCACACACATAGGGTTTACCAATTGTCCTAACTGTCCTCGGGTGCAATTGTCCATGAATATTTAACCTTGGGTCATTGATAATTTTGTATATCATATTTTTGTCATGCTCTATATATATATATATATTATTTATTTATTTATTTATTTTCATCCCTCTCTTTGGGTTTGGTAATTGAACTCTACCCTAGCTCAACCTTGTGTCTAAGAAGCCTAGGGCTTAGTCCAAAAGCCTAGACCAAGCCTAGCCTATGTACAAGAAGGTTTGGCTCTTGTTTCTAATAAGCCTGGGCCTAGTCCAAGAAGTGTAGCCCAAGCTTGCCCTATGTTCAAGAGGCTTGGGCCCATGTTCAAAAAGCTTGTGTTGATTTGGCCCTATGTCCAATAGTCCAAGACCTCATCAAATAGACCTAGATTAGTCATGTCCCAATGTCTTAGAAGTTGAGCCCAAGTTCAAGAGGCCTAGGCCAATTGGACACACATGTCAAGAATGCCCATGCCCAAGTATAAGGGGCTTGAGTTGGCTTAGCCTCTTGTCAAGAAACCTAGGTTGGGGTGCAAGAGGCTTGAGTTGCCCTAGGCACATTTCCATGTCCAAGAACTTGTTGGCCTTGGAGCCAAAGGTTTGAACTAGTGTTGGGCAAGTATTTATTTTCATAACAAATTGGTAAATCTCAATATTCTAATATTGTTTCAATTGCATTTTTTCTATTCTTGTACATATTCAATTTTAGTTATACAAAATTTGTATTAAAAATCCAAGAATTTTAAAAAATGTTTCAACAACAACATTTCTCACAGCCCAAGTATCTACACAATTTTGAATTTGTCACAATGTTGCCACAATTTACTATTCGTATTATTATGAAGGAAAAAAAAAAAAAAGATCTTGTAAAACAATTAAAAAAAACAAAAGATCCAAGTTCATAATTCCACAACTTTGCGTTTCCTAAAAAATTCTTCTATCCATAATTATTGTTTTCTATACTCCTAGTATTAAACATCCCCCAAAAAAATAGTTAGGACAAACCTTTTTAAAAATATATATAAAGCTTCCTTAATCCTCGACTTTCCCTCCTAAGCACCATTTGAACTCCACTTCAACAAATCCTAATCTCACTTACTTACCTTGTATTTTTTGAACCTACCCTATCCAATTTGTCTCATAATAGATATTATAGTGTCTACTCCCTATGTTTATTTGGTTTGATTACTACAATACAATCTTGCCCTAATGGCACACACCCCCCCTTTTACTTTGGATTCCATCCTCAAAATCCTGTTAAAGATATTTGGACTAAAAGAACCCAAAAGATATATAATAAACCATCCCTTATTCATGTTTACTCTGTAGTTGTCTGCTTTGCAACTGTATTTTGTGGTTCTATAGATTGCTAATCCTTCATTACACAAATTTTTTTAGTCTTTGGAGTTTATTACAATTGTTCTTATTGTTGTACTTCTATAATGGTCTATGTATGGCCATTATTTCCCTCCTCCTATGAAGTTACTACTATTGCAATTGTTGCAACAAATGGGGTAGTTAAAAAGACATCCACAATTGTAGCATAGTCTAGTGACTTTATATGAGCAGATACTTGCTATGCTTCTGATTTTATTGAGATTTTTGTTGAGACCTGCTTTTCAACTTGTGTTATAATATGTTCATCCATAACCTCTTTTATAGTACCCCTTTTTCCCTTGATTATCTCATATAACTACATTTGTTATTCTAGAATTACCTTCCTTTAATTCACCATAAGAAGCTCCATATATAATTGGTTCAATTATTTTTTCTTGACTTGAAGTGTCTTTTGAATTTGAACTTTAATTACACGGATGTGATGTTGTAAATCTTGAACCTCATGTTGTGCAACTATAACTTTACCCTCCAACTCTTGCTTTTCTGCTTCAATCTTTTCACACAACAATTTGAGTCCTGACAATTCAATTCTGGTCTACTCCATCTTCCTATTGTAGTTTGCTACATGCTGGAACAACTTTGTAATTTGCAGATCCTCTTTTGCCTCCTGATGCAATGATCCTTTTTTGTGTGGGGATTGAAAAACTAGATATGTTTCTACAGATGGCCCTGCACTCCAATATTTGCCAAATTATCCCCTTATTCATACACCTTTGCTAAAAATGATGGTTTACCTTCTTGATTTATAGTTGGTTTTATGGTTTATAACTGCCCCTCTTATTGATGATGTTGTGGAGATGACAAACGTGATGGAAACCACTTAGCTAGATTTCTTTTTAGAGATATAGATCTTTGCCTTTGGTGCTCCTGTGGTACGTCTTGATTTCCAGGTGTTGGAACATGTTGAGCAACTTGACCCTCCGAATGTGGTTCTTGTTTGGCCACTTGTTTTGGGTTTGGAATCTCTATAATTCTTGTAGGTCGTTGTGCCTCCTCATAAGGTTGTTGTGGTCATGGTATGGTATGGGATGCCAGGACTTCTAGGTTGAGAATTGTTCTTCGCATTTGTTTCCTTCTTTTGATCATCAAAGGTTTCTCCTCTTCTTCCTCTTCCTTTGAATCCATTAAAGTACTCTACTCCCTAGCCCACATTTGTCTTGGCAATCTACTAGATGAAGTAAAAGGTCATTTAATTTGTTGTAGACATTCTTTCAATTTTGAAGTATTGACCCCTAAAGTAGAAGCATCATGTACTCCAATGGGTACCTCTTGTAGTGTCTATTGAGTTGTGTCAAAGAAGAAATGTTGCATCAAAATCTCAAAAACTAATGCTAAATGACAAACATCTTTCTTTGGATCAACCTTGATTGTTTCCATCATGACCTTAATCTAGGAGGTTGTCCATCCCATTAATTTTTTGTAGTTGTTTAATCAAAGTGTCTACCTAATCTATTGCCTTTCCTTGCACAATTGTCATGATTGATATTGCATTTATGTTACTTAAATAAAAAATCTTATCCCTTTGGTAAATTACTTAAATTAGTGTAGGGAGACGAATATCATAAGGTGGCTTCATCTTACTAACAGCACTCCATTGTTCTGGCTTTACATGCATTCTTGGCAAGGTAATACGTTAAAACATGGCTTTTGCCAATTTACTTGTTTGCCTACTTCTATTCTTTCCAACCTTTGTTGGAAATCTTGAAAAGATTTACAATCAAATGTTTATCAACTACAATAGTTTTCTTTCCCATCTTGGCATATATAGTTTTTCCTTTAATCTAATTTTGTTTGTTACCTTACTCACCAAATTCTACAATTGATTTCACTGATTGAAGCTACTCCCAAATTCCAATACTTAGGTACACAAATTTCCATAAGAAACAAACTAAAGTCTAGGGTAAATGCATAATCAAATGGGTCACTTTTGTAACAAAACAATATTTTTTTCCTAGGCACCCATTATTCAAATGCATATGGTAACTAATATATTTTTAAATCTATTAACTGGGACTTGGATCTAAACTAACAACTTCATTATAAAAAAACTTGTGTGGTTATTTATTGATAAAAATCTCATTTATTAGTAATAATGGATTTTTGAAATTGAAAAATGTGGACTAGTCATCTAATTGGAACATCACAAAATGGAAAAAATTATATTGATTCATATTTCAAATTTGTTATTTGGACTCAATATATGATGTAATACAAGATGAAAAATTCATATGAAAAATGTTTTCTTTGAAACCTTAACCATTTAATAATTAGGGACGTTTGAATGGTTAAAATTTCACCATATTTAATAAGTCCATATAAGTTGCAATTTTTGTTTGTTTTTCAATATCTTTGTCCCAAAATCATATGTTTAACCAAATTAAAAAATGACATCAATTACATTAAATACAAGTTTTCACATAGATTTGGGAAGGTTTGTAGGTGATTGAACATGTATTATTCAAATATTATAATAATTATTATTTTTGAAATAAAAACCATGTCCATTTGAATCATTTTAAAAAATCTTTTATGGACTTATAAGGGATGTAATTTCTGCCAATATTGAGCCACTCGATCTTGCATTCACCTAATAGGTGGTGAAAACATAGTAAAGTATATTAAAAAAAGTTGACCAAAAAAATCAAGTTAAAAAAAGAATAGTTTCTCATGAAAATACAAGAAAGTATATTCAAATTTGATTTAAATTTCATTTTGAAACTATTGAGCCCTCAATTGGCTTTATTGTAAATCAACTATAAATTCAAAAACTTTGGAATAATAAAAGTAGGGAATAAGTACATTTGAAATTAATTAGTCAAAATGGTGTTCAAACCTATTTTTTCATTAGAAAATTTAACATGTATGAAGTTATAACATAGATCATTGTATATTCAAGGGAATCATTAATAAATAAATTTACTTTCTTTTTGGTAGAATATATGTGACACATACTTGAATCAAATCTTACATTGTAAGAAGTAGGTTTTAAAAGCTACTTGCATTTAGAAAAATCTATGTGAAACCTATTTAACAATGAAAAATTAAAAAGTTAATGCATGATAATGAAGAAGTATCTTATTATTTATCTTTCAACTATGAAGATTGAATGTATAATAATTTTGTGATGGGTTTTGATCCTACTTTTTGTTCACTTGACAAGTAGACTAACAAGTATTTTTACTAGTACACTTTACTATGCTTTCACCTTAGGTAGGTAGTATTTTTTTTGGTTGTTGGATTTTGATAGTTGATGCATTTGAGGCAAATTTAGTGCACTAGATGTATGCTTACTTGTAAGTTGGTTGCTACAATGCCTAAAAGCCCCAACAAATTGTGCACTTTTAGACCAACAAGTTATTTGTCACCTCTTGGAGTCATTTCTACCATTAGTTAGCTACTACCCATCATGCATTATAATATCAATTGTTGGTCAAATGAATGGATCCTCAATTATATGGTGTTACCTATTGGGACCCATCCATCATGATCAATTGTTGTATGGCAAATTGATGTTGACAACCTATGTACTTGGCTATAGATGGAACATGACAAACATTCAAATTAATTCTACACACTTAATGCCATTTCATTGAAAACTAAAATTCTAATTTTGATGAGCAAATTTAGGTTGACATTATTGACTGTAAATTCACATATTTCCGAGCAATCAAAGCTTATGGAAGTATCTTGGACTTCCAAAGCACCCAAAAAGCCATAATCACCAAAGATAATCTAGAGCAAATTAGTCTTAACAATACCAACCCAAAATTAGTATTGAGCATTTTGTGAAGGAGTTAGTGCCACAATTTCCACCAATAACTTTCCCTACCATATCATTTGGATTTTTTATGTGATTTTTGATCAATTCCCAGTTGATGTGCCAAGGGAAGTCTAGCCATGGTTGGTTTGTTATGCCCAATAGTTCTACATGGTACTTCAAATGACTATCATGTTTTGCATGCAAAAAGATGAATGACACAAGATTTAAGCTCTTCAAGTATTGGGGTGCTTGCAATCTTGTATTTGAGAGTTGTCACAAGTTTTTTTCATAACAATGCCCACTATTGAATTCATGCTAAAATTGTTTATAATCATACTTTCTCATGAAGCTTTCTTTTTTGGAACTAAATGCCAAAAATTACTTTTCTTTCAAGAAATTTGATAAATTAGCAATGGGAGAGCAGAAAGTTATGCATGATGCCCTAGCTATGTGAAAAAATTATATACCAAAATGGACTCACTAACACCCATAATCTCCTCAGCAAGTACATGCCTCCATTGCATTCTCACATCCTTTTGCAATTAATGGAGAATATGGAAATTACATAAGAACCTTGACCAATGGCTTAATTTCGTGCAAAACATGATTGCTGAACATATATGCAAAGCAATGAACAACAAGAATGTGTTTTGATTTTATTTAGACTGTTCATATATTTTCTCAATCACAATCAAATTGTTCAACTATGAAGCATCAACAACACACATGTATCAAAGGTGTTTTTGGTACCAACATGAAATCATAGTTTTTAACATCCACATATACATCCATAAAAAATAATTTGTTGAAGTTTCATGAGAGAAACACAAGAGACCTAGTTAGTGGTGGCAATAGATCATGGAAAGTATACACCACATCATGTATGGTAGTTTTGGACCAATGTGATCATTCCTTAAGTGTTCCTCCATCATAATCCTTGATGTAATCTATAATTACTTTTGGCATGTTTTAATTATGCTTGGAGGGTGAAAGCACACTACAATGACCCCCTTTGGAGCACACTTCCATTTGCTACTAAAGGTTTATTTTGTATGAATTTCACAAAATGTAGTCCATTTAATTTTGAGTTTAAATTTTGGTGTTATGGTTTTAAATTTTTGATTTTCATAAAACTAATGTTATCTACTATTACTTGAAAAACAAATTCTAATAATTAATGTTAAAAAAAAACCATGGGCATGTTTCTATGTACATAGTATAATATGACCTCATTTTATCATTTCAAACTACCTTAGAGTAGTTAATTTCATTAATAAAAATTTAAAAATAATTTAAATAAATCTAAAAATAAACCCACCTCAAAAACACTTGTCACATTCCATTTGCAAGTGATTGTTTGTGAAAATGTCAATTTACAACAAACTTATGATTAGGACCATAAAAAAACGCCATTTATGACATGAAAATATCAAAATATTCAAATGGTTCACAAATTTGGTTTAATTATGTGAAATGACATGTGGAAAAACTACTATAATTTTCATGAAAGTTCAAAATCATTTCAATCATTTTTGGAATATATTTGCATTTTTTAAGGTGTTGTGACATGTATTTTTGCATGCAAATATACTCCAATCCACCATAATATAAAGAGAAAATGATTAAATTTTTTTCATTCTTTTTTTTGGTTATGATTTGCCATAATATGCAAAAACATTGTGAAAATCTTTTGTAGTTTTGACATGGTTTAGGTTCAAAAATGACCACCCAAAAACAAATACAATGTGACAACACAAGGGGGTCACCATAGTGTGATTTCACCTTGGAATTTTATTTGATTGTAAGGAAAAACTCCACAACAAACATTTGAAAGTAAACCACAAATAATGAACAAAATTGGTCATGTAGGTACCATTATGACAATCACCCACACAAAAGTGTTTTGGAATAATCACACTCATCATGAATACCAACAATGAACAACACATTTTGACTCATTCTCTCCCTTTCTTTTACAACTTGATCTCGTGTTGCTTCAAATCTTCAACAAACAAAAAAACCATCCCCTTATTCACAATAATGCATCTCCCATAAGAACCTAGGCATCCTGAAGATCTAATCCCCACGAGTGTAAATTACAATAGATAAAATGGTAATGATCTCATGTACTTCTCTCATGTTGTTTACAAAATTTGAAAACTGTTACTTGACAAAATTGGCAATCATCTCTATCCATTCCTTTCTCCACATGCTTTTATTTGAAACAATTCTTGCAACTTTAAATTATGTTCCTTCACAAAAGTGAAGAAAATGGGTAGAGGATTGGCACTTGAAGGTGGAGTGCCCACTTATTGTGCACAAATAAGGTAATGGTCAAATGCAAAGTCAAGAAGGTGTTGAATTGTACCATTTAGCATTATAAAAAGCTCATTTGCTTGCTAGTGTCACTTTATGGGGTTGCCAATTACTTCTCAACATTACAGACCTACTTCCATCAATCATTGTCCAATTCCAATTGTGTTGGATCACTAGTTTTGCACTCCAATAGGATGAAGAAGTTTAAGAACAATACCACCATGTTCTAATTCATAATAATAATAGGTTGATGGTCAGAATGAGGGTCTCATTATTGCCAAAGAGATTGGAAATAGATGATCATTACTTCTCTCTTTCCCTACAACCACATTATCTACAAAATTAAAAACAAACACCACAATCTAAAAGATCAAAAGGCTCTTCACATGCTCACATTAATGTGAAGGATTAGAAATGGTCAACAATAATTTCCATAATTTGCAAAATTAGCACCAACAACAATAAGTGTTTTGTTAAAGCAACAACTATTTAACATTGCAAATAATGGATTCATGTATTGTTAGTTGAAATTAAGGCTCAAAATGAAATTATGTAAGAAGCGTTTAAGAGGAACCTTTTAGGAGGGGCGACTATTGATGGTTTGTTTGCATACCAAGGAATAGACATAGATTCCTAATCAAATTCAAGACAGATAATAGAAGGAAAGAATGAAAGAATAAAGATGCAATGTACTTAACTTTGCTACCTTCTTGATCATGTTCTATTACCATTGCTGTTTGTTCTACTTGTTGGCTTGTTCTTTGCTAGGTTTGATTACATAATGTAGTTTTTTGCAAGCAAAAAATTACAACCTAAAACTACCACCATCAACCACCAAAATCTTTTCTCCAACCACTAAAAGCTTCAAGTTGTAGTTGCTTTCAATTTGAAAACTAGAAATATGTGTTTTAACAACTCGAGCTTCAATGTGTTTTTGAAAGCTCTAACACTTGAACCATGAGCATTGTTAATTGGATGTTTGAGTTTTGTGGGAGGTTCTACACAAATTGGTAGGTATATGACACAACCTTCTAGCTTTGGATTATGAAATTATAAATAAATTACCCTATATTATTTCATTTTCATGAAGTCATATGTTGTTGTTCTTTGTGATGAAAGTGACACATTGTGAGAGATTTGAATATGCAGTTATAGTTGTGCCTTCATTTTGTTGTGTATTTGTGGACATCCTCTTTTGTTTCCATCTCTTTTACAAATCCTATGAAGTTTGGCCTCCTTGGAATACAAGCTTACATCTCATATGTTGTTAGCCCTAAAGTATGCAAATCTATGTATGTGTGTGTGTTTTTCTCCTAATCAGTTTCTTCAACACCTTATAGTAAATCCAATATCATACCTAGCATTTGTATGTTTTATTGATAGCCTATTTCTATGTTCTCTTGGTTTCATTTGAGCTTTTCTAAAGTTAAAGTATGACCCGCCTAATGAAATTGATGCGCATTCTTCAAGTTGTGCACACTCTCTCTTTGGTCCTTGGATCATAATAATGTTTTCACCCCTAAATGTCAAGACAATATCCAAGTTAAACATTAAAAAGTAAATAGAAATGGTCCACCTTGACATTTAGGGTTTCAATTTATTTGTTATGCCAAATTAATATGTACATTCCTCTTTACATCATGTGTCTTTTTCTTCTTCATTAATGTACATTCTTTTTTGTAGTCTTTCTCTTCCTCCTATGAACCTATTTTCCATCTATTGTTCATTACCATTTTCAACACTACAAGAAATCACGACTTTTTTCACCAAGAATTTTGGTCAAGAAAAGCCCCCATATGGTTTTTTTGCCCCAATGTCCATTTGGACAAGTTGATTTAGACTCGACCGTTTTGACTAGGTCTTTTTGGTTGGTTTTTTTTTATTGAACCACTGTGACAATAATATAATTTGGGTAGCAACCAAAAATAAATATTATTTAAATTAACTTATTTAAAATTAATATGAAAAATATTCATTAATTAGTTAATTGCCTTACCTACCTTACCTACCCACCTACCTAATTAATAATCCTAATAATTAATGCCAAAAAATGTTGTGAAGTTAGGAGCATATGATAGCATGGGCCAATATTGGGAGAATGTTGGTGAAAATTAATCTTGCAAACACAACAATAAACATCCTTGTTATCATCGTCAATTTTGAAAATTCACAATGTGTTGAGCTTACCATATCTTATCTTTCCTATTGCTATGAATCTTATTATGTCAAGTATTGGCTAACCTTATTGTTCACTAGACATTACTAATGCAACTATTAAAATTTGGTGACCATGTAGGTAATAGGAACCTACGATAAAAATTTATGCCAATGGTTTTGCAACTCATGCTTTTGTGGCAAAGAAAATCTTAGTGTTATTATGCAACCATTAATGTATCACACTAAAACATAATGAAATCATTGCACAAAACAATGAATGAAACAAATTCACACATTTAAGCCACTAAAATATCAAAGCAATATTCTTTACACGCAATTGAAGTACGTGAATTCATGTTCACATAGTTCTTTATGTATAATATTTTATGTAGTCTCATGATTGATATTTTAAAGAGTAGGTATATTTGTCTTAGTTCATTTCCAACTTAGAAAAAACATTCAACTAACACAACCAAGAGACTTTGTGTAAATGCAATGTGCATTGTGGGGTTACAACAAAGGTGAGACTGATGTGGAATGCCCATACAAGTGCAATAATGTAGATGCACTACACCAATGAGATCTAAGGATCTTTAAGATTTCAGTGGATGTGTTTTGCATGAATGACAATATCCACAATTGGAATTTACAAAAAATAGATACTTGCCTCTCATACATTAGAAGGACTTCTTGTGACCAATCATTTTGAATACCTAGTATTGAAAGAGGTGGCTACTTTAGCTCAAATGTTAACTTTGTTGCCTTTGAACATTGAACAAAATGTTATTACGCAATAAGTGTTATTAACATGTCTTCATTATTTAAATGCAATATGAATTGACATTTTCTAATACATATGACTTCGTTTTTTTGACATGAAAGCCAATTGCAATAATTTAGGGTTTTTCCAAGTATGTTGTAACTAGTGTGAAATTTCTTAAATGATACAAGTTGGCATGCCATGCACATGAATACTTTGAATCCATATTGTTGGAAATGGATGCATTATGCATAAGTAAAAAGCCCTTGAGCTAATGTGAATTTATTACCTTAATTTGAGCTCTTATATCTTTTGATTGTTTTTATGATCATCTATTGTCATCATAATTTAACAATTATCCTATTTTGATTTGTTTTGCTTGTAGGGCCATCACACTTTTCAAGTCAAGCGTGGAGGGAGCACAAAAGTCATCTTTTAATGTTGTGAAAATATACGTTATGAGGCATTTTAATGATTTAGTAAAGCATTTAGGGTCCTTAGATTTGGATATAATAGCAATATGTAATAGCAATGACACATCAACTTGATGAAAATTGTATATAGAACAAGTAGCCAATGTGATTATACATGCCAAATTTTTAAACACAACTATTGGGAAAATGAGGGACTTGGGTTCCCTATAAGCACATATGCTATGTTTTGCAACATGTGATGTTTTATCGAGACACTGAGGAATTCATTCATCACCCTACATGAAGTTGGAATGAAGTTCACATCTTGCTATCTTGTGCAATAATTATAAAATAGACCCATATTTTCATATGGAAGTACATAATATTTCATGGGTATAGATTGTCCAAGTATGCTACATAACTTTAGTTTTTGTTAATTGTACATGTTCTTTTTGAGGAATGGAAGGCTTGCTTATATCATGGATCAATTCTTGTGTGATTTTCTACCTCCATTTGTTCTATAAATTTTGAAGTGACATGGCATGGTATTTCCCACATATTGAATGGCATGAAATAATCATTTGACATGGCATGGAATGTTTTTATGGATGTGGCAAAAGATTTCACTTTGCATGGAATCTTCTTGTGATTTGACAAAAATATTCATTAATATATTCCATCCTACTCATTTGTTCATGTTCGCTTGCTCATTGTTCACATTCACCTACTCATGTCACAATACCTTGTGAAAGTATCAACTGCAAATGAGGTTAAGGTGGAGTGGGTCTATGAAAGAATTGAACTTCAAAGATGAACAATTTGCCTTTCAAAACAAAATTAAATGGAATACAAAGTTTGATAAACATATTTACATGAATGAAAGAAGGCTTGCCATGAGGTTGGCATGTGACACAATTTAAAATAAAAACCCCAATGAAGATGTGTTTTTCTTTTATGATCATTTTATTTTAAGATCCCCTAGGGTTAGCCAATTCAATTAACATCTACTACATGTGACAAAGTTTATCTTTGCAAACCAAGGTTCCTAGTGGCCTTACATGGGCAATAGTTGGGCTAGATACTTAAATTTTCAAACATTATGTCCACTAATGCTTGTTGAATCAACATAAAACTTATTAGTTATTATCAAGTGCATCATTTTCTATATTGGCAATCATGAGGACAATGAGGATGGATCATGAATGTCTAGATGTTGTTTTCCAATGGAATGTGATGAATTTGATCAAAAGATAAAAAATTGATATGTTTGAATGGTCATGGAAATCATGAATGTGTTGCATCCATTTTTGGTTTTTGTAAGACCCTTATAGTGGCAAGAATTTCAAATGTAATGTTTGCATGGGTGCTTGATATTTTCTTCAAAGGCTTGCATATAATTAAGACATTGGTATAACAATATGACCAAAATGTTCAACTACCCTTGTTGAACATTGTTATGGTTATATTGAATCTAGGCTGAGTTGAAAACCCAAACCTTATAGAAATTGACCTCCCTTTAGACTCATCATTTTGATTTGTAACTAATTGCAACATGAAACTATTTCTAGTTGTTTTCCCAATTATTTATGAATTTTGACATTTTTGAGCTATTTTTGTGAGTACATTACAATTAATGACATTTTCATCCTTCCCATATGATGATTTTAAAGATTATTTCCATTGAAAAACACCCAAAATTGTATTTGGAATCCCATTGGTCACAATATTGACCAAAACTTGGTAACCCCTATGACATGGACTAAAGAACAATGACATGTATTTATCCTTTAAATATAGAAGGGTATATTGAAAGTATATCTATAGGTGTGGTAAGGGTATAATATTGTATTATGGGTTAATAAGGGCATATTAAGGATATATCTAAGGCTTGAGGAGGCTTGGGGCAATTATCTAGGTTCAAGAAGGCTTGCCTAGGTTTAAGGAGGTTCAAGGAGATGATTTGCTTAGATTTTTGGAAGCTTGGGGAGGCTTGTTGAGACTTGGGGAGGTCTACCTAAGTTTGCGGAGGTTTGGGGAGGCCTACCAAGGCTAAGTTAAACTAGCCTAGCATTCAGTCCATAGTCTAGGGAAACCTTGGCTAGGCCTGAAGATTCTAGGTTTTAATTTTTTTAATTTCAAATATTCATATTGTGCCACATGGCATGCAACTATTGACCCACTTTATATTCACATGTCCAATTATGATCTATTGAAGCGAACACATGAGATGTAATGATGTATTTTCAATAAACAATTTACTCAATATTTCACAAGTTGCCACATCTCCCTTTTTAATTAGATGAAAAAAAACACATGGTGCAATTTTTGGGGGCACCAAAATAGTTATAGGCTAGTCACAAAGCCTTGCATATACACAATATGTATACGATCCAATCAAACGGTTCGACTGTATATGTTGTTTGCATAGTTCATTCAAAACATGATGATGTCATTCATGACATCATGTTGATTGTGTTTATTTGTCAATGTGACTTGTGCAACTAATTGGATTTTAGTTACAACTGTTGCCTCTGATTGAAAATTAGTTGCAAATTCCAATTGTAGATGCGCATTTTTCTTTTAATGACTAACATAATATCACAACATTCATGCAAAGAATGTAGACAACCTTATCTTTTATAATGGTGGTTTGAAAATGAAATCATGTTTCCAATGTGGCGTTTTTTTAGCTTGACATGTTCTTGGTGCCTACAATGTTCTCACTTGCAAGTCTGCTCTCTAGTTTGACAAGGTGTTGTCTTTTGATAACCTTGACAAGTTGGCTCACAAAGACATAGTAGAAAATGAGGAGGTGAGAAAGTAGGGTATTTTCAGGAGATGCATGGGTATGAGATATATACCTATTTCAAATGAGGTAGTCACATATATCTATGCACATTTTATGGATGTAATGAAACATTAGCTAACGGCACCTTGGAGTATGAATTGCTACATGTTTTGCTTATCATAGTGCTTCACACAAAATTTGCTTTGATTCTACAATGTGCTGCCTGATTGATTGTTGATTGTATTCTACCCAATAGTAACCAGTGTTGGACGGTTCTCTTAGGAGTACCCGGCTATCCAGTTGGTTCTCAGTCTGATTCTCATCTTGAGAACCAACTGTTCTCGCATTTGGGGATAATCAGAATCAGACCAGAGGTTCTCATCCAAGTGAGAACCGGCTCTTGAGAACAGGGTCTGGGCTCTGCCATTGACCTTGCCTGGTTTTCAATATTTTGAAGTACTAGTATTGATGAGAATCCCTAGAAAAATTTAGCATTTAATAGTCAAGTGCTCTAGTGGACAACAAAAAATGATAAAGCATGAAACCCTACAAAACTTTATTAAAACACTCACCACAAAGAGAAATTTTTTTTTATAGATTCTTGTTTATAACTGGCAACCTGGGTAGCAGCTATGTTGAAAATTGAAATATGTCAAATTTCATTTGTTTTCTCTCAAAAATGACAAATGTTGCAAATCATAAGGCCTTATTTTTTTGGAGTCCATCATTTTTTATTTACTTAAGGTTTTAAAGTATCCCCTACCTTGGGTTGCAAAAAGGAAAAATAAATAAAATCCAATAACTGGGTTGGGAGAAATGAATGTGAAAACTGGCATGTCTAAGAACCCATTGACTTAGAATTTTTTTGAAAATTGATACCCAACCAGGTTCTCAGCTGATAAAAAAAGAAAATGAAGAAGAACCAGACCAGTTCCCACAAGCCTATGTGAGAACTGGAACCGGACAATTCTCACAAAAATGTGAGAACTGCCCAACACTGGTATAACAACACTGGTAGTAGCTCTGTTCCTTTTAGAAATTAATAAAAACACAATTACACTAAAAATCTCCAACACTCAATACCAGGATCTGGTCTCAGATTTGACCAATACGACATACAATTGGTCATATTGTCTTTGAAAAATTACACCCACCACTCTATTGATACCACACTAGTATCACAAATATCTGTTTTTTAATATTTAGAAACCATACCGCAAATCAAAGTAAATTTTTGTTGGCTCTGCCCTTTAGGGTAGAGACATTGCACCCAGAGTCAGACCAACATTTGATATCCCTACATTTTAGGGTCATGTGCAGTTCACTATAGAAACATTTTCAATCTTATATATAAAAGCAACAGTGATGGTGTGTGTGTGTGCAGTGCCTGGAAGATTCTTCCAATCACTGCCCATTCCTTGTGAAGCTTCCCCAGATGTAACTTCTCCAAATGTAACTGTAATTGACTCCAGAGAAAAAAGAAATTAGGGGCAATCTGATTTTTTGAGGCAAAAGATTTGGTAGACCAGAAAAAAAAATTTAGGCCTTGAACAGCCCAGAATCAAATATATATATATATTTTTGTATTGACCAAGACTACCTTTTCTTTTTTAAACTACTATCCATCCCAATTAAGGGGATGGATGAAATGTCCGTCCGGCTTGATGATGGGACGGATTTTGGGGAAGCTTTTTCTCTTTTAGCTACTGTCCATCCCTATTAAGGGGATGGATGAAACCAAGTTTAAAGAAACCGGGGGACTTCACAGTGGCCAAAGGTCACGGGCACCCACTAGTATAACTGAAGGATCCACATGGGCTTCATCATACTAAACACCATGGGCACAGTAAATAGGATGTCTTTTAAAGGGCAGAGCCATTATGCAACAAGTGAGTTGTTTTAGTTTACTACCAAGAACCTTAAAGGTTTCAATATTTCCAAAACAACACATTAGACAAACACTGGTCCATCTGATACCAGGAGTGTCACTTCAAACTAAAGCATGCTGACAAATGGCAGATGTGTGATTTTTGAATTGACCTGAGTGAGAACCTGTGTTATTGTCTGCACACATCTGGTATGAGCTTGATTCAATGTGTTTGAATAAGCTTCCACATTTGGGTTTTGCAGTTTGGCTAAAAAACCTTCTCCACAAAGGCAGTATATGTCAATTGCTCGAGACTTTTGCAACTGAGATCTGGTTTTGTGTCTGGCTGTATCCAATTGCTGTGTGATTTCAATATGTATGAGAAGGTTACCAGACCAATGCAAAAGTCAAGACCATCAATCACATAGCATTGAATCAGATTGCAAGTGATCAATCTTTGTATCACAGTCTTCAGGATGTGATATACAGCTTGATGACCAATTTGGAAGTGCTTAAATGTGATACACTTGACAGAATTAGAAACTGAAAATGCAGAGCTCCCCAGCTCACACAATCTATGTAAATGAGGCAGGACACTTACAATTCACAAACCCTCATGGACCAAACACAATCTCCATAAATGAAACTACAGAGATTTAGAAAATACTCCAGAACTTAAGCAAAAGAAAACTGGGTTTTAATCCCAAAAAAGTACCATGAAACCATATCCGCTGAGAGCCAGGGCAACACAAGTACTGCAAAAACTCATGAAAGAAGTGGAGACATAAACATTCCCAGATGCTTTATTTGAGTTTCTTGTCACCCTTCTTGCTTTTGACTTGCGAATATGCAAAAACTCCAGTTAATGCAATACCAGTTCCTGCACATCCAAGCAAATCCTAAGCCGTCCACCAGGGAGTCCCTTTAACAACAGCAGCATGCAAATGGTAAACAGGCAATTGGGTGTCCTGATGAGTGCATGAGAAATTGAAGCAGGAAGAATTGGATAATGTTCATACCAAGGGCATTAACTGTTGATACTGGAGTTCTGAAAAATAGCACAGAGGTGACAATCACAATGACACGCTTCACACAGTTCCCCACCGAGTGTGTCACTGGTGTGACCTTTGCAAGAATCATGTATGACACCTACCCAAACCACCATATTATGTCATCACAATCTCATCATCCCCTCTTCCACCTATAAAAGGCAACACCTAAAGTTTCAAAGACAAATCCAGGCAAACCTGCATAAAATTTCACACAAAATGCACAATCTCTGAAAGTGTGTGCATAACATAACAGCGCATCATATCTATGAAGATGCAGAAAGGACTCCACAATAAAACCTTGAAGCTAACTGTATTGTCAGTTCCAGCAAAACTAAACCAAACATGGCACAAATGCCTGTGGTCATAAGTTCAGACCATAACCTTCATCATGAATGGCAGTGACTGGCTGCCATGACTACCTACATCCTTCATGGAGTTCCCAACTCATGATGGTGGGTGGAGATCAGCATATAATAATCTGCTCAAAATTTTTGGCAAACAATTCTACAAAAAATCTGCATCCTGAGTTTCTGTTGCATTGCTGGAAGCAATAGAAAGACTCAATCATGATGTCAGGTAGCATTCAAGAGACAGTGCTTATCAGAAAGTTGATAGTATCCTCATTCAAGCTGTAACAAGCTTGTAACAGTTCATTTCATTTCATCTTGCCACTGTGCAAGCAAGCATATAAGCAAGCATATGGTGTAGTGAGGCTGATATGAGGGTACCAGTGGTTGGGGCCTACTGCACACTGACATATCCTTTAAGCACACCACATAACATAGAAGCACATTAGCACTGCATAATAGGCTCCCTTAGCAAGCATACCTGCTGATATGAATGGAAACAAATTCCTGCAAGCAGAGCTCTTGTGGCCACCACTTTCACATCTAAACCCTGCCACAGCACCACCATTGCACATGCATTCACAATGCCAACCATGTAGCACAAAAAACCCTACCCTACCCTGCTAACAAAAAATGAGATCAAGTCTTGCTTGGATCCTACTTCAATTCTCCCCACCAACCTGGAGCAACCTAGAGAATCAATCTTCACAGCACTCTTGAGTGAATCATGGTGAATAGGGCCTTCCATTCCTGTAGATCACTCTCTTCACAGTGAGCACACCTTGCCATCATTATTCCAAGACTAAACTCATCATAAGGTACTCTGAAACAAAGCAGACAGCAAACTCACCGCAGCCTGCAAATAACTAGGAGTAAATTTGACCCCCTCCACAAGGAGTGTAGCTGGAGCAAGCAAAAAGAAGGACATGATTGTGATGATGGAGAACAGGTTAATATTATCCAGAGATCCCTGCCACCAGCCACATGCCCACCTGAATCTTAAGTCCAAACCAACAACACCAGCGTCCTCTTTCTTCAAATACAAGAGTAGTGTTCTGAGCAATTGAGCAAATTTCAAATTAGATGTCTAAAGTTGATCAGCAAACAAGCATTACAGTAGGTGGACCCAGGGTTACCCTCTAATCCATCCATCAATGCTGACAAAAATCCCCAGAAAGCCACCATATCATTCTCCACATCACTTCCACATACACAAGAGTTACTCGAGTCCACCCATGGGATCAAAAGACTATGAAATCATGAGAATCCAAGGAAGGGTACTACTGATCACACTGACATACCTCTTTCTTTACCATGAGCTTCTTGCTAAGAACATTACGTGATTGGAAAGTGACATTAGATGCCATTGCACTCAGAAATCCTGCCCTGTGAACACATGAAATCACCTGCAAATCTGTCAGAATGTTGCCTTTCATACTCAACATTCATGCAGAAGTGGTAAGGATATAACAAGATAAAAGTTCACTGTAAGACTGAGGAGAAACATTCACAAAAACATTCTTTGATTAAGCTCAAAGTGAAACCTGGAGAGAATCGTCTAAACTACTACTCTATATGGACAAATGCTGCAGCTCTGCATTCTAACATTCACTGAGAGAGGAAATACTGCTACTATCATAGTGGCAGAAACTCGGAACTTGAGGAAACCTCCAATCTTCCTGGTTTTGAAAATGAACATGAGCAAGACCACCATGCAATTGCTTTCTCTGCAGAAAAAGAAAAATGACAGAAGCCTTCTGTCAATTGAATCCCTTCCAACCATTACTGTCTGTGGAACATACCAGTTGAAGGAAGCTTCAGTTAGAGAGGCCAATGCAACACCTCCAACAATTGGTACCAGAGTTGCCACCACCAATGGATTTGGTACCTGCCTAACCAGCCAGTCAGCCAAGATTCCCATCAGGCATATTCTTACCAAACTGCACAGGAATGCATCTGCAAATAATATGCTGGAAAAACCTTCTCATGTTGCTCAACAGAACAAAGATCACACATCTACAAGATTGCAGAGAAATCTCCACAACACCAGTTTTAAGGTAACAGTTCTATCAGTTCTAGCAAAAGCAAAAACAAGCATGACAAGAATGACATGCAGTCATAACTTCATGAGTGTCATCCACAAAGTGTCAGACCATCATCACCTGCATCATGAACAGCAGCAATGAGCTGTCATGACTCTCCGCTCTGGCTTCATCAGCTCCTGATGGTGGGTGTGTAGATAATCTATCAATGAGATTGCAGAGAAATCTCCACACCGACACTTTGGAGGTAACATGACAAGGAGTGCAGTCATAACCTTCTGGGAGTCACTCACAACATGTCAGACTGTCACCTTCATAAAAAATAGCAGTGATGAGCTGCCATGACTACCCTCTGACTTCATCAGCTCCTGATGATGGGTGTAGAGAAGTGTATAATAATTTGCCCACAATTTCAGGCAAACTATTGTACAAGCATCTGTGTCCTGAGTTCCTGTTCCATTCCTGGAAGCAAAGGGAAGACAGCCATGATGTTGGCTACTCAAGACATATAACAGAATAGGGGTAACACATACAACTTACCTCACCCAAGAAAGCTGCTGAGAGAAGAACAGAGAAAAACGGCTCCATGGCCTTGATTGTATGCGTGAAGGAGACTGCAACTTTGCCAAGACTCATGTTCGTGAACAAGTTGCCCAATGTATGAACACATGCCAGTGGCAAAATTGATGCTAACTGCAGCAAGCAACAATGTCCCTCAGCACACACAAACAAATGAACCTTCAATGCACACTACTTCAAATCAATCTGAAAGCAGCACAAAGAGTCTGTGCAAATTTAAAAAGAAACCTTCACAAATCTGTGAAAAAACAACACCCTTCAACAATCAAATGCACCAAACACAGAACAACCAAAGTAGGTGTCTTGCACATCTCAAAATTTGGAGCCTAAAGAAACCACAATTCTACACCTTGTGATAAAACAGCAAGTTTGAGAAGCATTATGTAGATCATAAGTTTTCATGCACCACAGCATCAAAAGATGAGAATCCTTGCAACAATAAATTACTCAATCTGTTCTGTGACAAATTCAAAGACAGAACCCAAAAAGTATGAAAACCCTAATACCACTCAACAGGCATGAAGAAGATAATGTCTATGTGATGATGGTGTATACTGAGAAAACATTCTGATCAAGACACGAAAATGCAAAACTGACCCCAATCGACAAAATGCAAACACAATTGCAATGCAGAATTGCAATTGCAAGCTGCCTTATGAAAAGATTGTAAGGTTGGAGAATTTTTGTTACTTGATTTTGGGTGACAGAAGGCTTCTTATGGAGACCTGTTGCCCACATGAGCAACACAAACACACCACCAACAGCGAACTGCAGATTTGTGATTGTGATGGGGAATGGGAAGACTTTCAGCACCTGAACAAAAGAAACAACACAATAATCTCTTTCATTGCAAGAATCTGTAGTTCAATCTTCTTCACAGTGTCTGTCGCACATACATCTGTTGAAGATTTTTCCGGATATGGTCATCGACCGGTGGTCGCGGATGTGTACCTGCTTGTTGTAGATGTTGAAGTAGATGTTGAACAAGTACCAAAGTCCAAACAAGGAACCCAGTCTCAGAGTCTTTCCCGATTCGGATATACCAGCTCCAGCTTGCGCAGCTTCCAATCCCGCCCCTTCATCCGCTGCTGCACCTCCTGCGTCCGCGGTCGCTCTCGCTTCCACCACTGGATCCCTCGCTCTTCTGTTCTGCAGCTGCACGACTCTCCCGACTGTCTTCAACCTCAACCCGAGGTCGAAATCACAAGACAGCATCGACGAATAGCGGTGAGACAACACAGCTCCATCCCTGCCATCATTGCTGCCGGTTGCCAGCGCCAAGCATTCCCAGCTGCGGATCATCATCCCCCTAGACACAATCCTCCTCTCTTGTCGCATCACACTGGCGCGGCCGCAGGGATTGCACAACATGCGACATGATGGTGGGGCGGCCACGATGTCGGCCGTGGTCTTCATGCTCGCCCAGCGCTGCATGCTGCTTTGCGAGAGTTCGTGCGCTTGAGAATTGCTGCTGTGCTACAATGCTCTCGTGTGTGTTGGGGTCTTGCGCGCTGCTTGGTTTCCCAACTGTGGCTTCTCTTCTTCCGTCGTAGAAGCCGCTGTCGCAACTCCTTTCCTTCCTTCGCGCGCGCGTTCACGGAAAACCCTCTATTACCGCTCCTGGCGTCACACTGGACGCGGGTCGATTCCTGACCCTTCGACTCCACGAGCGGAGCTTCCTACACCCATGTTTTCGCTTCTCCAAGATAGTCCGACTTTTCTTATTCTGCTTTGCAGAGTTGCGATCACCGCTGCCGAAGCTCTCTCTCTCTCTCTCTCTCTCTGAGATCCTGAAGATCCTGTTTTGGCTGGGGTTTTGCTTGTGTCCGATGCAGCAGAAAGCTTGGGAGCTGGTGAATTCACAACAAAATTTTGCATGGTGGGAGAGAGGGCGCTCATGATCCGTACCGAATGTCGAATATTCTTCTCGTCCTTGTGATTCTTAGAGAATGTGCTTATAACCGAAGCTTTTTGTTTCTCGAAGATTTTTTTTCCGAAAGATTTTTTCCTCGATCTTTTTTGCGGATTTCTCGAACAGCAAGTGCCGAGTCTCCTGCCATCAACAAGCTTTTGCAATCTGCTACTTCGTGAAACGATTCTCCTTGAGCTTAAACGATTGCTTGTACTTGAGACTGCAGTTCTTCGACATTGCAGCTTGATCTGCGGCCTGATCTGATTAGGTTGGCAGTTTCTCACAATCTGCTTGTTTAGATGCATCAACAAGCTGTTGAATTTTTCCAAGTGGAGATCGGACAGGAAGTCAAATTGAAGAGCAGCAGCAGAGGGCAGCAGAAGTTGTGATTGTTGAGAGACAAAATGCTGTTGAAGGAAGAAGGAAGGTGCATATACCCTTGAGCATCATCAAAGTGTTGTTACAATTGGAAGAAGGTTTTGATGTTCAAAGGGGAGATGCATACATACTTTGAGCATCAAAGCTTGTTTTGCAATTCAAAGCACAAATGCAAGCACCGCCACAGGCTCAGCTTGCTTGCCTTCTCTTCCTAGGTCAAGGATCCAACCATTTACGATGATGTTCAAAGGAGGATGCATAAGTGCATGTACTTGAGCATCATCAATGTGTGTTGCAATCAAAATTATTTTGTGATATTCCAAGGACAATGCATAGTGCATACTTTGAGTGTCATCAATGTGCGTTGCAAGTGTGTTGTTGCAATTGACCCATTTGTGATTGTTTAAGGAAGATGCATACATGCATACTTTGAGCATAATCAAAGCATGTTGCAATTGAACCCATTTGTGATGTTCAAGGGATATTGATAGTACATTGAGCCTGATCAAAGTGTGTTGCAAGTGTATTGTTACAATCAAACCATTTGTGATCGTTCAAGGAAGATGATGCTTACATGCATAGCTTGAGCATCATTAAAGCATGTTGCAAATTGAACCATTTGTGATGTTCAAAAGAAGATGCATAAATTCATATACTTTGAGCATCATCAAAGTGTGTTGCAATCAGAACTATTTTGTGATATTCCAAGTACAACGCATAGTTGCATGATTTGAATATCATCAAAGTGTTTAGCAATTGAACCATTTGTGGATTGTTCAAGGAAGATGCACAGATGCAATACTTTGAGCATCATCATCAAAGTGTGTTGCACATTATTGAACCATTGAATATTGAGATTGCTGGAAATGGGCACAATCTGAACATGGGTTCATACAGAGTTAGGTTCTCAGAAATTCTGATCACAGCAATGCTCAAACTTGTTGGTCAACTCTGAGAAAATCTAAGCAGCTCACTGGACTAATGACAACAACTTGTATCGTAAGTAGCTGTGGATGAGAATTAAGGTTTTTGTTTTTGTATCTAGAGCTTGATACTTTTGTTTTTAGAATTTCTTATATTTCTTCTTTTTCTTTTTTTCCTTTTTGCATCCTATGGCAATGCTTATCTTTTGTATCTAAATCTATGTTTTGAAGAAAAAGAAAATGCCCCTGGAACTATTCACACAGTCAAAGAGGCTGAAACTTGTAGATCTTCATAAGTCACAAGGATCTCTCCTCACTTCAGGATTTCAGTCAATTGAGAGATGACCCAATGACTAGGTTATAGAGATTCCAGATCTGAGAACATAACATCAGCAAATCAGCAAACATGAAAATAGAGGAAACCCAGCATTGCTGAAGAAGAGAGAAAACAAAACCTACAACAAAACTGAACTGATTTGAACAACAGTGAATAGTACTATGTAATGAACATATTTGGTTTTAACCACTTACCATGACATCCCCACTAACTTCATTGGCTCCTGGCAGCACGTGGTGGTCAATGGAAAACATTAACCAACATGCTGAGTTTCTGCCACCTGATCCGGTAACAAGAAAGTTCAGCCCCAATTCCGTCTTACCTCAACAAAACCAAAAAGAGAAGAAAAAAAGAAACTGAGGAAGGAGCAGGAATACAAGAAGAAAGAGAAAGAGAAAAAGCCCTGACAAAAAAGTAGGAAGGAAAAAGAGAGAAACAAATAAGAACTATAAAATCACGATCTTTTTGTGGATAATAATGCTACGTAAATTACAATGAAACAGAACTGTGTTGTCAAGCTGCCAATTTGGGGCTTCTTGAGATGGAGACAATATATCAGAAGCCTCCCACAGTTTCACTTGAGTTATTCTCAGCAATTTAAAGGAATGAGAATCTGTTGCTGTACTAAGCAAATGCCACCTCAAGAGCGAAGCCAGCAATAACTCTAGAGAATAGTTTACCATGGCAATTGTCGCACCCCCACACTTCAAAGGAGGCAGCACCTGTCAGGCATGCCCTGCAGTTCCAACAGTTGCACAAGAACAACAAGCAAACACCAGAGACCGGGATCAAATCAAATGCAGTTTGGAAGAGCCAGATCCAGCACTTGACTTGCTTTCCATCATGAGGCTCCTGGATTGGGAATTTCTCAACTCTCATGACCCTTGGTTTTTGCCAAACGATTCCTCCAGGCTAGTTGAATACGAATTGCTGCCCAAGACCTGGAGGCTGCGGATCCATTCCTGTTCCAAAAAAAAAAAACCCAGACCACAATCAGTTCTCTGTACAACACATGAAATCCATCTGGCTCACAGCATTTGTTCAAGTCAGTGAGACTGCAAAATAGGACTCACAGGCTATATACAGGTCCATTAGACCTGCAATATAATACTCTGAGAAGATTTTCAAGGGTGACTTTGGAGTTATGTTGCTGATACCAAAAGTTTCACCATGTGAGGACAACCTTAGGTTATAGTATGGCATTCAGAGCACAAAGAAAAATTAACTCTGGACCATTTGCCAAATGGGGTTTCCTCAAATAGAACCCTCATCAAATCCCATTGTCAGTCCATCCCATAGTGGAGGAAATGAAGATCTGGGTTGAGGCATGTGATTGTGATCAGCATCCTGGCAGCTGATTACTAGGGTCCATACTTTTTTGTGCAACCTGCTACATGATGATGAGCTACCACCCAATTCTGTGGCACTTCATCCTCTTGTCATCAGCATGCTCTCCCTAGCCATTTCATCCACATGTTTCAAGCACTTGAACTTGATTGGCCCTAACTTTCTCTCCCTGACTTGCTAAGTAGAAATGTCAATCTGAGCAGAACAAAAACCTGAGGACTCCCTGCACACGGGGTTTGCTCATGTGCTTGTAGAAGTTCTTGGTGATGCTCTCAAGATCATCCGCCTCTAGAGAAAATACATCCACATTCTCCAAGCATTTTACATTATGACTAGACATAACACACTGCCCCTTCATTTCTTTTATCCAGGCTCCACCTGCAGAAAATGAACCAGTGTCAGATATCACTCCCATTGTTGTCCCTCCCAGAGTAATGAAATATCCTTCAAAAGTAAAGGTAGCTATCTGATGAGAAAAGCAAATGTAGCAGATTAAGAGTCTACACACCCATTCTGACAGTGATCTCAGCTGGAACAAAAGCCAAACCTCCTCACTACACCACCATCTAGCAAGGCTGATGTCTGGTTATTAAATGTTCGGTATGTTGTCCACTACACACCATTGACTTTGTTTCCAAAATAAAGACAAAATCACTCTGGAGCCATCCAACTTGGATTCCATGTTTAAATGACCCAAGTAATCAGCTCCAGTTCAGTTCCCAATTGCATGTTCACTTCACAAGACACTTCGAAGTGACAGTTTTTGCATTTTTGTTTCTTTAGCCTAGCTCCCCAACAGTTATGTCCTTCACAGTGCCTGGTATGTCCTAACCACCTATGATATTGAACTAACTTTGAAATACAAATCCTCAGGTAAGTTGACAGATATCTTTGATCAATCAGTAAATCAGGCAGCCCAGTATGAGGCCGGTGGTCTTCTTCAGCAAGTCAGTAAAAACTTTACAGAGCTGGTGATTCAGAGGCATGGATAGAAAAGAACATACGAGGCTTGAGACCCAATTTTGCCAGGTACGAAACTAACAGCTCTTCTCCACAGTAGGAGCCAGTGGAAAGTTCTTGCTTATCACCATTTGGACCAACACTCAACATTTTGCCATGGACAATAAAAAGCATTCTCTTAATTGGACTGTCCTTGGTCATAACTGTACTGTCAGCTATGTAAAGCCGCTGCTCCAAACGTGCACATACGGCATCTAAGACAACAGTATCCATCACACCAAGCAGCTCCACCTGCAAATGAATATTCCTTTGAGTTAGTACTTATCCCCAAAATCAATGGCAACAGGGCAAGGTGGCCGCAGTTGGCAGGTCAAGCAAAGCTTCAGTGTGGTCAGACATAACATACCTTCTTCACAAGATCTAGGGAAATGAACCGCTTAATTTCCATTTGCAAATCCTCCTGTAGTCCACTCAGTAATTCTTTCTCCTCCACACCTCGAGTTTGAGCCCATTTGAACCGTTCTGTTGCTGTCACACGTCTGCACATCATCCAGTCTTAGACTTGTTCAGATGGACCTATCCACCTAACTGCTTGTCAATGTAATGCAAGGGACAAAATGCAAGCCCTTGTCTGTCTTTGCTCACTGGTCAAGTTATCAACAGTTGGAGGACATTACTTTGAAAAACTTGTGGTGAATTGATAGGAAAGCCTCTCTTTTTGCAGGGGTAACAGTGGCATGCAGGGAAAACAATTCAAAAACAAATCAAAAGTGCAAGAGGTCTTGTGATAGGCAAGAACATCATAACAGAGAGCAACATACTTGCGCATTTCTTCAGGTAAGCCTCGTCGTCTCATCCAGCTCTCCACATCATAACGACGCATTTGCATTTCCTGGCTCCTGCATTTATAAATCAGCAAATGCTATTTACACATCAGTACTAAGCAGAAAAATGGTCCTCAGTGACAATAATGAGAGATATACTGGAGCCACAAACTTTGCCTTGAGTACCAGGTCTTGGCAAGCAAAGGGCACTTTCCTTTGACAGTCACTAATGTACTGAGGCAGGTAAGTTTGATTGCTAGTAATAAAGCTTGACATGATCCTGAGCTAAGGAAACTGAGTGTACTAAATTGTCATAACATAATTTGCTGGATGCTCAAATGTTACTAGCACAATGATGAGCAGTTAAGCCAGGGATAACAACCAGAGGACTGATATGATAGAATTAACCTCCCACTCCTCTTGGACTTTTATGTTGAAGCAACATAACACATGTATGTCAAAGGAGAGAGATCTATCACAAAAGGCATGCTATATACCAAAAGAGTGTTGCATTGGCCCAGCTAGCACTGAACCAGTTACAATCAAACAGAGAGGGGGCTTGCTGTGTGCACATAGTGCAGATCTCCCCCCACATCATTTTTGAGAGGATTAATTCGCCATTACTTTCTGCTAACATTATCAGCTCCCACCAGTGGATGTAAATGGATATATTTAGCATGACATATTGCTTGGGAAAACAAAAAAGAGATTAACAAGAAGAGGAAAGTAACGCTTACCGGCGAAAAAGGGACTGCAGGAAATTCTGAATGTTGCCAATGAGTAGTGCAAACAAGAGAAGGCCCAACCCCGCAATGGCCATTGTGAAGAGAACCTCCCAAATGTACAGACTTGGTACCTGATTGCCTGCAAGTGTGCTCAATTGCTACACAATCCAATTCCTACACATAATCAGCAGCCACTCCAAGTACATTGTGCCAGCAATCCCAAACAATCTGATTGCATGACTTTCCTTCATGACTTCACAATGGACAAATCAAGTAGTTGATACACAGCAGCCTCTTGGAAGTACAAATGTGATCAAAGGATTGAGCACAATCAGTTGAAGAATAATGAGTAGCATATGATGACATACCAAAAAACCCCAGAAGATAGAATAGATGTACTTATGCACAACTGAAGGCTCTTGCACAACCTGATAGCCCATAGGAGAATAGATCCCATATGGGAAAGTAGCACTTTGTGCAACAAGACAGCTGTTTGTTGCACTTGTATTTGCAATCCAATGGACTCTTGACTGATCACTTGAATTTATTGTATTTTTATATCCACAGTCCAAGTATTGTGGTAAGCAGAGTAAAGAGCTGCTGTTATCTGTGCTACAAGCCATTTGTAGACAAACATTCACCCGCTGCAATATTCAAGCACACCCTTTCAGTTCCACCAAGCAAAGATTGAGAATCCATAGAACAAAATTACAAAATGGGTGCTATCAAGTCCAAGGAGCACAACTAGTACAACCAGGAGACAGCAAACACAAGTCAAGGGAAGGATTGCACCTTACCTGGAGGCCAAAGAGATACCAGGAGCAACCCACAACATGGCTGGCTAGCAGGTAAATGAAAATGTTGACGATAAAGTTGGCCCATGCTGTCTCAAACACAAACCCACTCCGAGACTGGCCAGCTAGTAATGGAAAAAACCTGATACATCGAGGGATCATTTGCAGAAGCACAACCCATCGCACGGCATTTTTGAAAAAGTCTGCTTGATCTCCTGGGTTGAAGTAATTCATGAGCACCATGATAACAATCTGCAAAAATATCCAATCTACACTCCATTGGAATCCCTTCAGCTGATGCAAACTTACCAATGATCCACAGCATACAAGCAAAAGAATAGCATACAAACGTGCAACTGGACCATTGAGATAGTTGTCTCAGGGCAGGACAATGCCATCTGTAGCAAGGCAGATTATAGGATAAGCAAGACAACTTCACTGCCCAATCGCCCAACAATTTGTGATGTGGGGACTATGATTGCAGAATTGATTTGCAGTTTCCCAATTTTACTTGGAGGATATACAACAACCAGCAATGCATACAACCAAATGATATATCTTCATAAGTATTGAGAACTTCTCTTTACTTAGAAAAAAAAGAGAATAGAATTGAGAGATGACCAGAAAAGATTCTAGAGATTTCAAATCCAGACCCCAACCCTAAAAACGGAGTGAAAAACTGAGGAGCAGTTTGAACAATAGCAACCTTCACACACATCCCCAGTGACCTTCAGCAACATATATGTTGTGACTAGCTACCATTATATCCTCAAGTCACTTCATCAACACCTGGTAGTGACTGGAGGTCAATGTTAAACCTTGACCAATGTTTTTTCCATCACAACACCAGCAGTAACAGGAAAACTCAACAAAACATAAAGAGAGAGAAGGATGACAAAGAAAACCAACAAGAAAAGGGAAAACAAAGAGAAAGATGGACCAAGAAAGAGCTAAACAAGGAAAGAGGAAGAGAAGATACAAAGTGAACAGAAAATTTTGCAAAACACATGGAAACAGGTATCGATCCCTCATGGTAGTGTTGCATTGTATTCTAGAAGACATTTGTATGTCGATTGATAAACAACACTAGAAGGTATGCAAGCATTGAGTGTACCTGTGGAAGGGGCAAAACAGTGATGACATCCAAAGCAAACCAGCCACGAAGATAATTGCGTGCAATAGCTTTTGAATCCACCACCACCTCGCCAGTGTTCAACACAATTGCTAACCTAAACTGCAATTCAGCAAGGATCAGTGAAAAGAATACAAAACCTTGAACATTGACTGCATAAGCCTAGTGTAGATTTCCATGATTGTATGCCAGTCTTTATCTGTTCACCACTCATACACTATCAACAAGACCATGAATATGTCACTGCAGTAAATGTTCAAGAACCACACACTTATGAATCTCTGTGTATGTGAGGACTGTAATGAATCAGAATTCAAGCTTCTGGCAATCAAGGAACAAAACAAATTGAAGCCACAATAGTTGGACTATTGAAGCAAACCTGAAGCAGCATGTGGAGAAGGAAAATGAAATCTGTTACACTTCTCAACACTGTGAAGGCGATGGCCCAGCGATTGTGGAACACAATGCATTTGTTGTCCTGTTTTCACAGTTACAAATGCAGTCAAGAGAGAGAAGCAGCAAAATCAAAATTCCAGATCCTCATGAAAGAAGAGATAGAGCATATTTGTGGCACAAAAGAAAGCTTCAAAGTATCTATGAAGTGAGATGCAGCTCACACAATTGACGAATCTGACCTAAATTTCATCAAGAGAAAAAACATACCGGACTTATAGAGATTGTAAGGAAGAACAGGGGATCCAGAAAGAGGCCAATGAAGCAAGAGATGACAAAAAGCTTGTTCCACAGTCGTAACACCTTTGTATTGCTATTGGGTTTTAAAACTTGTGTGAAAAGCTTGCAAATTCTCCAGCACTTCCCCAGAACCTTTACACACCACCAAGATGCCACAATTCAACTCACAGTAGCAATCAAGCATGTCAGGGGAGAAGACTCATGAGCATCAACATCTGAATCAGATCAACAACAAATCTGTAGAACCCATTCAAGTGTGAACCTTTCTAAAGCCAGGAATCAATCAATCCATGAGCTTCATACTTGATGCCACAAGATGATCCACCTATGCTACACCAGCTTTTGATTTGTAGAATCATGAATAGAAGAGCATGGCAGTCTAGTTTGAGCATCATAAGCAAAACAGGTACAATGAAGTCACAACTGAGCCTGATTCTTAGATTCAAATCCCAAATGAACACACAAAGACATAAATCACAGCTGTGCTGACAGAAATCTCTTCTGACAATTGTCATGGACTGATGTAGGCTCCAATTGTAGTGCTGGCACATTCTCATTGCCAGTGGATGATGGCACAGTCGCACAAATCTCTCCATTTCTTGAGAAAGAGATTCAGCTTGTGGCAGCCGATGAAGAGGGTTTCATACTCCCTGAAAACAACAACGACAAACAGAAAAAAAAAACCAGATGAGCAAAGTAAAAAGGACTTACGATATTGAGTTTAGAAGGGTGAGTGATGAAGGGATTGCAACTGCCAGCAGCGAAGTGGCCTGGTTTCCGCAGATGCTCATCCTTGCCGCTGCTATCATCCTCAGCAGGTTGGTACACGTTGATCTTCATGAAAGATGGTGCCCTGGAGAACATCTCCACTTGTTGCCCTGCAGAGGGCCTTGTTAGTAGCAGCTCTGAGTTGGAGATTTCGTCGATATCGTGCTTCCTCGATAGAAACGTCGGCATAATATTATTCTAGTCATTTGCAAACCGCCATCTCCTCCCCATATCCCCCAACTGCAAATCACCAAAAACCGTCACCAAAAACAAAAATCAGAACCAAAAAGCCAGTACAAAAACTTTCTCCGTCCAACAACAATCCCTCGTACTCCCGTTCCACGCACCGAACAATTCTAAGGTAGCTAGCTAGCTCTCTCTCTCTCTCTCTCTCTCTCTCTCCTAGTAGACACTTCACATTTCTCCAGAGAACAACAACACATGAATCCGTGCACCATCCTATAATAACTGCTGCTGCAACACGACCACGAATTACTTCACTAAGAGCTGAAAACAACAGCAACAAAGCAATCTCACAAACGCAGACTACAAGATCAACACATAAACACAACACACAAGAGGCCGTCATCTCCTTTTTTGCAATAGAAATAGGTAGATAGTCTACCGAACTATTCAGATGAGAAAGAGGTTCACAATTCGCTGCTCGCGGGTACACAGACCCTGAGGGCTCGCCGATGCGAACAAACAACAAACCAAATGCATCACCAACACCACTGCGATGAGCACGAGCACAAGCGCTACTTTGGGCAAGCTGCAAACTAGTCGACGAAACAACAAACCAACCGCACCACCAACACCACTGCCATGAGCACGAGCACAAGCGCTACTTTGGGCAAGCTGCAAATTAGTCGACGGCAATCGTTGGCGATGGAAAACCAAGCGAGAAGGAAGCAAGATCAAGAGGGATGACGACGACGAGAAGAGCACTACAAAGTCCTCGGAGAGTCTTCGGAAGCTACCGCATTGCCACTGCGCATGAATCGCGGAGGAGGAGGTGTTTACGCAGTCAACGCAAACGCGCAATGGACGGAAGGGCTTAGGCAGCAGACACGATACGTCGGTATCGGTTTTCTTTTTTCCTGGCGAAATTTCGCCATTTTTCGACAAAGAAATTGAAATTTTTAAATTTCCGAACGTAAATTCGACTTTTTCCAAATCAAATAAATTTATAAAAATAAAAATAATTAAAAATTTAAAAAAACTGCTCCGTATGGTAAAAGCAAGTTTAAAAAGTAATCCCTAGTTTTTTGTTTCGACTTTATCGAATTTTTATTTATTTTCCAAAAGCAGGAGTTGGAATTTAAATACCAACCCCCCCCCCTCCCCACTCCACAAACCCCGTTTTGTGTCCTAAAAGAAACTACATTAAATGTGCAGGGTGCAGGTGCCGCCATCATAAGTGGAAGCTTTTCTCCGATATAAGGGGCCTAAGATGAGGTGGTACCTAGCAGCGTTATTTTTACTAGCTATACATACCCAAAAAGCGAAATTAAAAAATACAAGTGTTTAAAATTAGTGCATTTTGAGATTTTCAATAGCCATAATTCGATGGAAATTTTGGCAGTTTTCTATACATGGTTCAAGGAAGTAGAAAAAAAATACAAATTGAAGTTTTAAAATTTCTACTTTTATGATTAACTTGTAGCCAAATTTGGTTAAATTTTCCTATGGACTATTGCCATTTTGGCTGCATCACAAAATTGACCCAAAAAAAACATTGATACCTAGTTGCCGCGGGTGAACCAGCACCTACACTGGTACCATGGTAACGAGACACAGAGGGCCCGGGGGCCCGTTGGTGGGAGGAGAAGGCCTATTTGGCAGCGGCAACATTTTTGTAAAGGGATATCATTTAAGCAAATAAATGATTTTCAGTTGAATTTGTAAAATCATCTTTGCAAGTAATTTTTCCATGCTAATTCAAAGTCAAAACATTATTAAAGGATATTGACTACAGTGTCTGATGATGTCATTAAAGAAGGAACCTTAATATCAAAATATGTTACAACCAAAGTAGTGTTTTTTTCTTTTGGTGAAATTTCATCTTGTTGTGACAAAAAAAGTTTACCGTGATTCATACAAAGGTTCTTTTCGAAGAAAATGGTCAAAAAACACCTGATTTTGAAGAATTGCTTTTTGAAATTGTTAGATTCAGATAGTAGGGTAAAATAGTGAGTTGCAGCGTGCTACTAAAATATAATATAATTCTTGATTCTAGGTGAAGATGTAGTTAAAATATTAATTTTGAAGGTTTGTGAAAACAAATGAAGTTTATTTGAAATCAAAGATCTACATTGCTATTTTAGTGTTTTGCATGTGGAGCAATTATCTCCAAATTGGAAAGAGGAACAATTAATAAAGTTCATTTTCAGCCTTTAAATTTGTAAATGAAATGAATAGGAGACATGTATTTATTTGAAGAACATATGCTTGACCTTTTTTAAATATGTTGGCGAAAATGTGATTTGGGTTGAAATTAGCATTTCACTAATTTGAATTGGAAAAGACCTAATAAAACTTTAAGAAAAGTCGAAGATGGACATCACATCACATATAGGAAATGTGTCATTGGCTTAATATATTTGTTTCAATGTGTAATTGATATACAACTGGTTTCTAGTGCTTTTAATGCTAAAACTCAATGTTAATCTAAAGTAAACACAAGTGTTTACTTCACAGAAGTTGTTAGTGAGCTTGACAAAAGATTGCAAAGTATCAATTAATTCCTTCCTTCTAATACTAAACTGACAATTCCATAATATACAATAAAAAATATCATGCCTTATAATTTTGTGAACATTAATGGACAACATAAACAATTAAATTTCACTAATGTGAAAGTTGTAAAACACATTTTTTTAAAACCTTAAGAAAAATAAAAGATGGGTATCACAAATAAAAAATGTGGCATTGGTTTAATACTTTTGTTTATAACATGACATTCACAAAAATGAAACTTTATGTAATCAATTTATCTTTGTTTCAATGTGTAATTGTCATAGAAGTGTTTTGTAGTACTTGCAACCCAAAATCCCATTGTTATTATAGAATAAAGATTTAATATAGTAGAATAAGTTTATGAAAATGAAGGATGGAATGTTTGGAATTTGAACCTCATGAAAATTATGGTAGGAAGTGAATTTTAATGTGTAGCATTGAAAATTGTAATGGGGATAGTTGGATAGCACCATAGTCACCAAATAAGCTTATAACCACATGAAATATGTGAGAAAATAATTTATACATACCAACTTTCATATGGACATTTTAATTAATAAATGATTGTAATGGAACAATATTTCTATTTGGTGTATTTAAAACTAAAGTAGTTATTTTATTGAATGAAATGTGGAAAAAGACAGGTGTTGGGAACATATTTTCAATTTTGAAATAATATTGTTGTAGTTTTAGTCTTCTAAGAAATTGCAAGGAGTAAAATCATTTGTATAGAAACTTCTATAAAACATATGAGAAAATATTTCCAAGTCATCTTGGAATATGTGACTTGCCCATAACTTGCAAGCTATTTCTACAACATGATTATCTCAATACTAATACATGTTTTCGAATTAAAAAGCATGGCCTTAATATGTTGCACCAAAGTCTACGCAAGCAACAAATCAGATGGCAAGCTAATTGAACGTGTTTAGAATCTTCATAGCATTCTAAACCCTTAATTACAAAAAAACCATACCCATGTATGAATTACTTCATAATAGGTGATTAAACATGGTAGAAAGAATTATTTAGATCTTGGATTAAACATTGTAATGTTCCCTCTCACCAATCAAACTTTGTTATTTTCTTACATTACCAACATCTAGTTCCCAAAATATTGCACATATGATCTCTTCATGGGAAAAAGTAGCTCATTTGAATCACTCGACTCTCTAAAACAAGCACTCATATGATACTTTCACCTAAATCCAAATAATTCAATAAAAAACCTCTACACTAAAGGTATTATAGACAATAATAGTTCATTCAAAACCACCATCAAATATTCATAATACATTCACTACCTTGCAAACTTCAAGGATAGAACTTACCTATCATATACAAGTTGCTTGAAAGCTCACACAAGGAATTACTTGAAGCAGTGATAAATGTTGCAACTACTATGTTCACCACGTGCCCATCAACATTCGACAAAGTTTTAAGTTGGACAATTATATATCTATAAACATGCATTAAAGGAATGGAGATTTATCTACTCTTTCTTCATATTTTTTCACCATAAGAAGGCAAGTGCTAGTAAGGTTGTGGGTTATCATTCTTTTTAATTTATGGCAAATCATTTGTGCTAACACCCGCAACCTACCTTAAATGATACTACAATAGTTTATATGCCCTTTAGCTTGCATCTAGTTAACTAACAAGTTACCAAACTAATTGGAGCAAAGTCAACATGAAGCAATAAGCCATAACAATGGTTGAACCCCCAAAAAACATTCAAAAGCTTAAAATCATCCAATGAGAGACAAAAATATTTTAATTTTGTACATTTCAAAAAAAACACCCACAATGATCAACAACCATCAATAATAAAGTTGCCACGAACATGAACCACAAGGAGAAAGGTTAAAAGAAAGGTCTAAATCTAACTTTCAAACAAGGAACAAGATAAGATTATGTGATTCAAAAAAAAAACACAAGGACTAAGAACAAAAACATGAGATATGCAAAACACACATGAAAATAGATATTTATTAAGCTAACATATGCAAACATGAACATGAAAAGAACATGACAAGGTTATGGTGCAAGATTGTGCCTAAAATTAATGTTGAACAAACTAAAGGAAATGAAGGGTCTTACTTTTATTTAAACCCTTTGGGGACCTAGCTCAGAACAACTTCCGAGGAAGCCTTTATGTGTGCATCAAATAAAAAAGTTTTTAAAGAACCTTCCTAATCAATAATTAACTATGAGTTAACTGAAATTTAATTGAAAATAAATTGGGATTAAATAGGAATCAACTAGGAATTAATTAAGGTTAATTAGGAATCAACTAGGAATTAACTAGGACTTAACTAAAAGTTAACTAGGACTTAATTAGAAATTAACTAACATTCAACTAACAATTTGACTAGGACTTAACTGGCACTTAATTCGAAGTTGATTAAGAATTTAACTAGGAATTAACTTAAACTTAACTCAAAGTTGATTGGGAATTAATTCAAACTTAACTTGGAATTAACTAGAAGTTAACTCTTAAATTAAGAATTAACTAAAAATGAATTGAAACTAAACTAAAAGTTTAGTATAAATTCAATATAAATTATGGATGAACATTCAAAGGAATGAACCCCACGGCATTGGCATCCATGATAAAGGTAAACAATGGCCATGTTAGAAAGTAATGGGGAAATGTACCATTCATGTCTAAAAATTTACACTTTTAATAACATGTTAACATTTTGACCACAATTACATTTGTCAAAAGTCTAAAGAGTAGCTAGAAATCACATACAGAAAAAATAATAGGATAAGAAGGTGAAGCTCTTCCAAATTAAATCCAAGTAGCATTACCAATTCAGTCACCATCTCATTTTTTACACCACCAATCCTAGAAAATATTGTACCTATGTAATAGCTTTAAAGCATCCATTTGTGGATAGCCTTCCAATGGGATAGCTTGTAACTTGGTCACAAGGCAATCAACCATTGTTTTGATAGCTATTTTAGTTAGTAATGAACATTGGTTGTAAAGAATCTAAAGTCAAAGTGGATTCTCCAAGCATGGATACAACACAAAAGATAATCCAATGATTAAGAATTCACAGGAAAACCTTCATAATGTTATCAAATTCATCAAAAGGGAATGGTTTGATCTTGACTAAACCATGCAAATGCTCAACATTTATGTCAAGGATGTAAGAAGTTGCAACCACTACATTATGTGTATGCATGTCTCTATGGCCTTTGGATCAAATTTTTTTATACATGAGGGGCAAGCTCGAATGAATGCAAGCCAACATCATGATTGATTCTTCCTATTACAACTTTTACAAAATGCAATAAATAATAAAATAAAAACATAATATTATTGGAAACCTTGATATTGGAAACCCACATTCAATACCCAACTTTACAATTGATGTAATTGGTTATCTGAAAATAAAATAGAAGAAAAAGATGATGAAGACATGGTTGATGAAGAAATATATTTCCTGAAATCAACTTTCCCCATGACCATATGAGGAAGCCCATGTAGAATAGACAATGCCAACTCCCACATACACAAAAATTGTGTCAACCAATCCTTACCCAAGGTAGAGAAGCATATGTTTATAAATTTGAGGCTAAATAGATAAACCTTTGACTGAAGAGGATGACATACATAACTATGGGGGATGGGAACTTTGACTTGTTAAAGAATTTACCTTTGGCTTGGAAACAAAGAAAAATTTCATCTATAAAGGTTATTTGAATACTTTACCCATTTATTTATTACATATGGCTTTTGCATAATCTAGCTTGAGCTTTAAACCTAGACAAGCATTCTTGCACGATATTAGTCTTCATTCAAAAGCATTATACTCGTGAGAGATAATTAGATTTCCTAGCCAAATGATGATTACACATGCATTGTGACCATAATGTCTATCTATGTTAGGTGCCTCAACATTCTTGGACAAGATTGATATGTAAACATTCCTAACCCCACAAGTATATGTAATCAACATCTCCTACAAGGGAAGGGGAAAGACATTTTTAGACAAACATAACAAGATCAATGGGCCTTTTCTCTCCCATTGAGAGAATCATTGGAGGAATAGTAGATGAGGTTTATCACATTTGCCACTAGTTTTGGGACAAAAATGCAAGCTTGGAGGATATTGAGCTATGTTACAGGACCACCTTCATATGAACATCTTTTCAAAAAACAAGACTGAGAAATGGAAATAAATCGATTGCCCAACAATGGGTGACATTTTGTGCATGAGAATGTATTCTACATGTTTGTGGCAAATTGGTGTAGGTTAAAGGGTTATCAAAATATGGACCCAAGAGTCCAAAACCTCCTTGTGGAAATTAAAATCCGTCCCAAAGCTGAGTTGCATGGGCTTGGAATTGAGACCTACTAGAGAGATATGCCTCACAATATTGTATCATCTCCACAACATGAAATAAAAACAAACATTCCTATAATATAAAAATAGGCTAGTTGAGAAAGAATCAAGGCTAATTCAAATATGCAATTAGATCAATGAAAGTATCACATGAAGTTGTTTTACAATAATGAAGTCAAGGTCATGATTCCTTAAGACAAATCCCAAAGAGGGGGTGAGGGAACATTATTTCCCTTGCATAAAAATAACCTTTGGAACATTTTGGTGTAGAAAAAACATATGTGCAGAACATTAGGTTTAATAACCAATACCATAAAGCTTGTGAATTGTGTGATATTTGCAAATTGAATACAATAAAAAAACTCCTTGAAAGCCAAATTGCACCTCACTATATAACCTGATATAGACACATGCCTTTTTAATGCAAGAAGTTCCTAGCACAATTTCCAATCCATAACTACCTTTTTCAACAAAAAAACCTACTTGGGGTAAAACAACATCACTAGAGGAAATGAAGTCTTATTTTGTATTTGTAACTTGAGGGACCTTTGACATCTATAGAAATAATGTTGAACATTTTCCAAAATGACATACTTAATTAAAAGTATATTCATTTCTTTGTTTTGCTCCCTTTCTGAGCTAAATGGTTATCTAGGATAAAATATACACAAAAGTAGGAATGAAGTCTCACCTACTTGGCAAATTACTTCTTATTACTATCAACATACCTACCACAACAACAAAAGCCTGACCATTTTTTCTATTCAACTTTATTGTGTTCCCAACCTTTGGCAATAACCAACTTAGTTGTTAGAAATACTATTCGATTCTAATTCCCAATGTTGATGAATGTGTTAAACATTCATTAAAAGGATAAATAATATTCACATCCTTATAGTCGTTAGGTTAGGTTGAATAGTGGTGGCTAGGGTTAGGAAGTGGAGGCTACTTAGGGCTTAGCGGCGGCTAGGGTTAGGGTCTGGCGGCGGCTAGGTTAGGGTTTGGTGGCGACTAGGGTTAGGCGGCGGCTAGGTTAGGGTTAAGTGGCGCCTACTTTAGGGTTAGGAGTTAGTATATAATGGAGTGGTTTTGAATAGTCTTTCATTCTCTCATTTCATGGTTTTTTGAGTGCACATAGAACCTTCAAGCTTTGTTAGTTGTTGCAAGCCATAGTTTTGTGATTGTAGCATTTGAAGCATACAACCTTTGTAATCTTCTTGTTAGTTAATACAATTGTTTCATTTCATGAACCTTGAAGCTTTCATTTCTTGCTTGTTTTCAAGTTGTTTCCAATAGGTTATGGGCCCACACCAAGGAAGAGAAAGGACATTGTGGTAGAACAAGAAGTAGTGAAAGGTTTTGAGCTTGTATTGCATAGAAAAAGGAGAAAATCCTTTTGAGACAAGGTTCTTAGTTTGCAAAGTGAGTGGGAGTTCATTTCCAAGTGGTGACATACAAGGAGCTTGCAACTTTTCCAAGTGAGTGAGAGGTGTGGAAGAGACTTCTTCAAAGTGTTGTAAGTTCTTAAGTGTGGAAGAGTGTTCTTCAAGTCTTTAAGTTTCAAGTTTTAAGTTCAAAAGTGTGAAAGAAAGTTCTTCAAATTTTTGAGGTTTTCAACGTTGAAGTTTGAAAAAGTGTGTGGAGGAGAGTTCTTTGAGTTGTTGAAAGTTTCAACATTGAAGTTTGAGGTGTAAGAGAAGTTTTTTCAAGTTGTTGAAAGGTTTAAGTTTCAAGTGTGTCAAAGAGAGTTCTTTGCCAATCCTATAAGTTTCAAGCCAAATTTCAAGTTTGTGCAAGAAAGTTTTTCAAATGTTTGAGGGTTTCTTGTAAAGGTTTTGTTTTGTGACATATAGCCATTGAATGGGAGAGATTTCAAGTGAGGTCTTCAAACATTAACAAGTTTTTCAACTTCAAATTCTCCCACTTGCACTTCATTTGAATACAAAAAACATAGAGTGTTTGTTTTAAAATTTGTGTTCAACAAAATGTCATCATTCCAAATGGAGTCTTTCAAAGTCATGGAAAAGTTTGATGGTGGCAACTTTCACCTTTGGAAGTTCAAAATGCACATGATGCTTTCTAAGCACGGGTTTTGGAAGTTTGTTGATGGGAGTGCAACAATTCCCCATGATGAAGATCAAATCACGGATTATAACGAAAAAGCGACCAAAACATTTACACTACTTTGTGAACATCTCAAGGATGCACAACTTGCGAAAATGTCAAAAATGCTTGGGAAACACTTTGTGGTGTCCATGAAGCCAAGACCATTGGAAATAAGTTGTTTCTTCAAAGGAGGTTCTTCACCATCAAAATGCAAGAAGGGGAGGATTTGCTTACGCACATCAACATGGTGAAGGTGCTTGTGGATCAATTACATTCCATAGAGGTGAACATTGAAAATGAGGACATGTACATGGTACTTCTCATGAGCCTTCTGTTAGAAATACTATTCGTTTCTAATTCCCAATGTTGATGAATGTGTTAAACATTCATCAAAAGGATGAATAGTATTCACATCCTTGTAGTAGTTAGTTTAGGGTTTAGAAGTGGAGACTACTTAGGGTTTGGCGGCGGCTAGGGTTAGGGTTTGGCGGCGGCTAGGGTTAGGGTTTGGTGGTGGCTAGGGTTAGGGTTTGGTGGCGGCTAGGGTTAGGCGGCGGCTAGGTTAGGGTTAAGTGGCGCCTACTTTAGGGTTAGGAGTTAGTATATAATGGAGTGGTTTTGAATAGTCTTTCATTCTCTCCTTTCATGGTTTTTGAGTGCACATAGAACCTTCAAGCTTTGTTAGTTGTTGCAAGCCATAGTTTTG
>Ga0209208_10000334_pt1 | contig 58415 bp, 41 predicted proteins | sample S1TSphfallax_3_FD_187694 | JGI IMG/M metagenome (GOLD analysis project Ga0209208, IMG submission 187694) | Host-associated microbial communities from peat moss isolated from Minnesota, USA - S1T2_Fd - Sphagnum fallax MG (SPAdes) (version 2) | ecosystem: Host-associated > Plants > Peat moss >... | reverse complement strand
AAAACGGGTTTCGGGAGAACGGGCGGCCAGACAGGGCAGGGCGGGGCAGGGGGGCAGGTTTCCGGGCAGGTCGGGGCAGGGGGCAGGGGGCCGGGTAGGGGCCAAATAAAGAGTAAAAGATAAGGAAAAATAAAACTTCTAAAACTTCACACTGGCGGCCGAAGGTCATGGGCACCCACGGGGGACTTCACAGTGGCCGAAGGCCACGGGCACCCACTAGTTATAGTTGAAGCCACATGGAAGAATGGCTCACATGGGTGTCAACTACTTGGAAGGCTTCATTGCTGAAATGGTAGGCACTTAGCCATGAACACTCTAAGTAGACATCTTTGTTCATGTTTGTGAACCAAGTATAGACTATAATAGAAGGCAAGGTAAGCATGGCTGACTTGCAAAGAAGACAATCTTTGATTGATTTTCCCTAATTTTTTTCAATCTCTTGAAGTTTTGTGTTGTGTTGATGAGCATTGAACATGTTGATGCACTAAACCATACTATTAGCACTATACCCATGTTATACATGATCACATAATCTATCTATTAAGGACATTAGTTTGTTTTTGTTTATTTATTTTGTTTGTCACTAACTCCCAAATTACAATGCCCCTTGCCATGCACTTGGTATCATTGGAAAACTTTCAATGAATATGGGTGCACATAGGTGGTTTTGCAATGTTTATACCTAACACATGGGAGTTTTTTTAATATTCCATAATCTTTTCATATAAATTTTAGGGAAATTGGGTGTCTCTTGATATTGATGGAAAGCCCTTGACAAGTGGGATTTATTGAAGGATATTCTTAATTTTTAGACCTATGGTGCATAAGATGTTGAAATTTGAGTAAGTTTTGTCATTATAAATTAATTTAACTTTTTTTTACAAATCACAATTGAACTTTGTCATTAGCATGTTGTTCACACAAATAATAATTACATAGTCACATTCACATTTTGGCCAATGGCATAGGCCACATTATCTTTCTATGTATCTATTAAGGAATGTAGTGTGTTTGTTTTGTTTTATTTGTCACATTGAGAACTTCTAAACCACAATGCCCCTCACCACCACTATGAGAAAATAAGGGGTTTGCAACTATGGTTGCAATTAGATTTTTGAATTGTAATCACCACTTGCAATTCAAGATATTTTTATGCCATGAATGTTACCAAACAAGTTGTAGCAGTTGCATTGGACACAATTCATTGTATATGGAAGCCTATATTTATTGAAAATATGTGCAACTAGATGCAACTAACTTGTAACTAATGCATTTTATTGATGGTACTATGTTACAACTTGAATTCAGTGAATGTAATTTTAAATTGTAACTTATTATTGTTTATTTATTGATATTATTATTTTGCAATTATTACAATTGGTAATGATAATTTTCTATTGTGAAATAGATTTCATAATTTCATTGCATAAATTATGACAAACATCTTGCTCCAATAATACAATTGTATGTATTAATATTCAATATTTAAAAAATAATAATGATATGAATATTTTTTGGTAATCCATGGTCCTTTCCAATGATATGTATTTTATTTTCATCAATAGTGCTAAGTTAAAACACGTTAAAACAATTGTTATAATATAATGTTAAAATATTCACTTTGTCTTTGTTCAAAAGTTGGGTTATATTTTGATAGTTACCAAATGTGAAATGTTACTTGCACGTCAATATAAGAATAAATACATTACAATGTGAAAAATGATTTTATATTCATATTCTAAATCTATGTAGGAATCTTTTGCAACTATAATGTAACTAACAAAAAACATGCATATAATTGTGAAACTTTTAAGTGAACAAGAGATCATAAAAAAGGTTGTTGACAACAAAAGACCATTAAAATGTAGTAAGAAAAGAAGGGAATATCAAAATTGGTTCTAGCCACAATTGTTGCCACCAATTTTAACAACAATGAAAAGATATGGAAATAATAAAACTACTATTACGTTTTTACAAAATCCTTACAAATCACCATGTGTTTTTAGTCCATATGTAAAATTGACTAGTGGAACAATGCGGGAGTGGTTTACAAAGGATGGCATGTTGAAAGAAAATTACATTCAAGTTATGGAATGTGAGACAACAAAAAAAGATCCCAAACAAAATGTGATTGAATTTGAATAGCATCCCAAGCTAAAAGATGAAATGGTTTCTCTCTTGGAAAAGGTGAGGAAAGTTGGCCAACTGTTATCAACAAGTATTGTGCAACCCATCTTCAAAGGTATGATACAATCCATTGCTTTTAAACTCATTAGACCTAGATGTGGAAGGTTTATTGTCACAAGAGAGTGGTTTAAACGATTCATGAAACAAATGTTGGATGTACTATGTGATAACCATTTCTTCAAGCAAATTTCCACCATATTGACTTGCTCGAGGTTGCACAATGGTTTATAGGGTTGCTAATTTGATGAAAACATATTACATTTTGCGTACACTTGTTGTGAAAAACAATCATATTGGAATCCATCTTGTGCTTAATGGTGATGGAAAAACTTGGGAGCCGAAAGGAACTAAACATGTGCAAAAGAACATTAGGTTTGGAACATAAGAAAAAAATCAAAATGGTGGTATCCTCTAGTGTTACAAGGGTCTTACTTCCACCATAGATTTTGTTTAATTGCATTAAATATAGAATATTTCCACCAAATAATCAAGGAAAGAAAACTTGCATCAAAGATGGTTGGGACCTCACCATTAATGAAAACTTTCACTAATGGTCATCCTTGGAAATAACTAAACAAATTTGTCACAAATATTTTCCTTCCTTACTTGCAATCACAAATTTCAAAATTTAGGTTTAAATAAGGAACATAAGATGGTGTGGATCATAAATTGTTGGAATGTCCGCATCAACAAAAAGATTATAGACTGGATCAAAAAAAAACATGCAAACATCTTGTTGATTTTTGTTCTTATTAATTGCACAAATGAATTTCAAATAGCAAATGTGATTTTGTAGAAACCACTCAAACATGCATTCAAAGTTCATTTTTAACTCTTGGACTTCTCAAACAATGAATGACCAAATTGATGATGGGAAAAACCAAAAGTAAACTTTAAAAATGGCCAACCTAAAACCTATAATTTGTGACTAGCCATGGTTACATGAAACATGGACAAATGTGGAAGCTATGAAAACAACAATTATCAAAAGATGGGACTTTCTTACCTAAATTTCAACTAGTAGCTATGGAAGCCAACACTATAACACTACTTTTCAAGGAACAATAGTTGCAAAAAAATAGTGGAAGAAAATGTTGATGTTGATTTAACCCTTCCAATGTCAAAAGTTGTGGAAAATCTCCTTCAACTTACAGATGTAATACCGTCTACAAATGTAAGGCCATTAGGAATAGTACGTAAGTTGCATGCATAAACTAGGAAGAAAAAATCTAAGCTAGGTATGGAAACATGCATTTATTGTTGGCATTATTGTAGTTGTTATTTTTATTGTTATTATTGGCATTTTTGTAATTATTATTTCATTGTTGAGATTGTCTCAATTGTTGTGGTGTTTGGTGTGTGTTCAATTGTTATGTTTGATGTTGTTGTTACTACTGATAACCAATGGGCTTTGGCTATCATGTTACCTATTGTGGTTGTTGGCCTCCAAGCACCACTAGTCCTTGCATTTGTAGTGATGTTACTTTTCAATCTACAACAATTGATAGCTATGTGCATGGTCAATGATTTTCGACATCAACATGTGTGGTAATAAGTAGTTATTGATGTTACAACATAAGACTTATCAAAACATATGCACATTATTTGGGGATTAATTGAAATATAATTTGCTTCATTATTGTTCCTTTACTTTTTGAAAAAAATACACATCTTAAAACAATGGGTCCTTTGAGAAGTGTCAAACATAATGTTGCATTTATTCATGCATATAAGTTGGTATGGAACTTGCCCAAGGGGGACACTACTAAAGAAAAGTATAAAATACTTGAGTAAAAATATAGGGTGCAATATATTGGTTGATGGGTAGAAATTATAAGTTAATTAGTTACAAACAAGGTATTTTTATTCAAATAATCAATTTAATTGCAATATAAGGTATCTAAAATTTGAAATAATGGATTATAATTAATATAGGGTGACTTTAATATGTATATATTAGAAAAAAAAGAATAATAGGACAATAAAAAATAAGTTGGACAATTATCTAGTACTCCCTAAAAATGGTCGTTTGATGCACATAGATTCCAAACTTTACATTAAATGTCCCCCCAAGGGGAATTTGGAAAGAAAAAAAAACTAAATTTGACATCAAATAAAGGCTAGTGGAAACAAAAAATATATGCAAATGTTATTTTTACTTATGTGATGGATAAGCAACCATGGGTTGAAATTCAAAATCTCCAACATCATCATCAAAAGCATAATTCATCAAAGACATATTTGTTGCATGAAACTTCCCCCCTCCTTATAATTTGACCAAGTATAAAAAGCTTGAAGAAGCAGCTCTCAAGCCTAACACCATGGCTAGAACTTGTTAATTTGCTTATGGATCCCACAACCATAAAACAAACTTCATGACTCACCCACCCAACAAAAAAAAACACTTCTTCTCCTTCCTTTTCCCTCTCGTCTTCTATTTTGTAATAATCATGCATTCACACACACATAACCAAAACAAGTGCATTTTATTTTATTTTCGTTTTTCTTTTATACCCATCCATTATTTTAGGTATCACAATTTCTACTTGTAAATCATATAAACTTCATGAAACCTTTCTAGTAGAACCCCAAAAAACATTCGAACCTTCTTCGATTGCTTGTCATCTTCTTTGGTTTTGTAGCACAAGTTTGTTGGTATCTACAACTACACAACCCCACATGGGAGAAATGAAACATTCATGTTTGTGTCACTGCCTTGTGCAAATCAAAGGGTTTACTATTGTAGTGAAACATGTAATCCCCAAGAAAGAAGGTAGACAAGAAGGGGGGGAAAACATAGTGAAACCCTATACTCAGTCAAGTCTAACAATGGCCAATAAGTTACCAATAATTTTAGAATATGACTCTCACCATGTTTTGTGAGGAGTTTCTTACAAAAGAAAGCCACATTGAACATACCAAATTTTTGCATCACTACTTTATGACAACACATACATCTTCCAAGATTGAAAAATATGAAGAAAGGGATGACAAATGAATGACACACCTTGAGAGTAATGAGAATTTGTAAGTTGTGATGTTTATGAGTTACATGAAGCTTTTGGTACAAGGAGTTTGAGTTGTCTACATGTGTTCATGCTACACACAACTGTTGCAGCTATTGAAGGCATAGTGGTAGTAATGATCATCATTTTTCATCCTTTTGTGCATGTGCCTCAAATAATGGATAGTGTTTTTGACTATACCATCTTGGTTTTCCACATTTGAGTCATAATAATAAGAATTAGGCACATATTAAATATCAATCATTGTGTTTGTGATTATGGGGGAGATAACATGTTGAATAGTTGAATTTTTTATTTAAGGATTGTTCAACACATATTTTTCAACTAATCCAAAAATTCATAGGCGTTCCAAGAAAATCAACAATTGGTTGAAGTCGACTCATTGTAAAAGGTGAACATGTTGAAATGATATGATACATGTTGATCATGATTAATGATCATGATGAGTTGCTCTAGGAAGATCGTTGTACAATGTTTAATTATAGCAACTTACACCTCGCAAAAGCATCATTAACATATTGTACAATGTTGAAATCCTCTTCAACAAAATTTGTTATTCCCAACTCCACCATTCCTTGACTATAATCAACACAATTGTTTACAACACAAGTAATATTGCAAAATTTAACTTAAAGTATGTGGGTCATGAAAATCAAACTTCAAATTGCAACTATCACTTGATTTGAAAGCAACTTTGAATCAAAGATCACATGGTGTCTACAAGAAATTAGAATGTTATAGATGCCAACATAATTTATTGGTGTAACATTAGGGGGCTCACACTTTGAAAGAATTTGGCACCCACCCAAATCCCAACTGCATGTTCACATTAGCTCAACAACTTGTTCGACAACTAACCACCATAAAAACTAATATGTTCAAGCTAACCATCAATCCTTAAAACAAACCTTAATCATTTTTGAAAATCATGCAATGGGGAAGATCTTGAGGTGTTCATGGAACATGATTAATATTTTCAACATTTTTACATTAGGCTAAAAAATTTGACATTTTCAACTTAATGTTTTTAAAAAATTCGCCAACATTTGAATTTTAAACAATTCAAATTTTATCCAATTTTTTAAAATAATGGCCGAAATGGAAAAGGTATTACAATAGTTGAAATTTAGTTAAACATCAATTGTTAAGGATATTTAGTTGCATGGTAGTCTAGTTTCAACAGACATGATTTTTCATATTATAAGTTAGAAGAAAATAAATTTTATTATGGAAAATCTACATACATAAAAATGACATCGAGGTGTGTCCAAACTATTAGGAACCACAACAAATGTAATTAGTGTTTGGTTTTAAATGTTTTAAAGTGACAATTCAATTTGATGTTGAAATTCTTGGATTTATTTATATAATAACATTTCAAAATACATCATAAAAACATGTGAATAAATTTGAAATTACTTTAATGAATTAAAAAATGCAAAAATGTTTTCAAGGCAATGGTTTAAGTAAAACAAATACTTGTGTGATGACTCAAAGAGATTTGAAATGGAAAGTTTAATACAATTTTAATATAAAACTAAACATAAAAATATAATAAAATTTGAAAATAATTTTAAATGTTTCAAGAATAAGTAATCAAACTAATAGTCCAAAAGTGGTGGGCGTGGCTTTTGTTAATGTGGACATACCCATTGGTAATACAATTTATACATTATTTCAATATTGTTTCAAGATTGCACTTTTAATTAATTATATAATTTGCAAGTTGTGTGATACTTATTATAGGTTACAACAAAGTTGATGACTATAATTCATGACACAATTTAATTACAATCTTACAATAATGTAACAATAGTTTTAGTGTAAAGAAAACCTAATCACGTAATTAATTATATCATAAAGAAGAACATAATTGATAACTAATCACCAAAAAGTTGGATATGCCAATTAATAATTGTCACCGTGCCAATTAATGATCACCACAGTGGCAATGTGTACACATGGCATGGCCATATGCCTATTTTATGGTATTTATTTTTGACAACTTTCATGGAATTTACACAAAAAATCAAAATACATTTACCACAATTATATATATGAAATGCATCCAAATTGTATAAAGGTCCATTTTGCAATTAATATGTGACTATCACAAAAATTGTGAAATTATAATATGACATTTTATTTTTAAATGCCATGTATTTCCATGGAACAAATTCAACATAGTTTTATATTAATTGCATTAAACACTTAGTTGCAAGGCAACGAGGTTTATGTGGACACAATTTATCATAATGCACACTCTTGCTATTATTAGAAATTCATCAATGAATGAGGGTGCACAAGGATGGTTAATTTTATTAGGATTTTATACTAGTGTTACATGTAGTTTTTTCATTTTTCATTAAAAAATAGAAATAAAAATAACCAATTTCAGTTTTTTTTTTAAACAACTAAAAAAACCATTGATTCTTGGTATTTCAAAACCCCTAAAGAATTGCCAACTCCTTTTCAAAAGTTTCTAGATTTTTTAATTTAAACTTCTTTTGTTGGGTTGAATATGGGGGGCAAATACCACCAAAAAAATTGTTTCAAAGGGGATTGTTTCACAAAATGGGAATTGCCAAAATACAGTTTGAAAATTGGCAAAGAAATGGCATTACTTGAAAGAACCTCCCAACATTGACCTATGGCCCATGAATTATTGGATATTGAACAATTTTATGATTCAATTGAATAAAATCAAAAGTAAAACTTTTAAGGAAATTGGGGTGCACATGTGGTATTGTTGGAAAGTGTTAAACGAATAAGATTATATGGAAATGATTTTCATTATTTTGTAGACCTAAGATGTAGGAAATATTGAATCTTGAATATTTTTTTCATTTGAAATCCAATGAAATTGAAAATTGAAATCCAAACAATGGCACAAACCACATGAGTATTTCTTTTAAGGAAGGTTGTTTATTTGTTTGATAGAAATCTCGCAAACAATGGTGCCCTTCATTTCATAATTGGTACCATTTTAAAGCCCTTGATAAGTGTAGTGCACGAAAGTGGTTTCATCATGTTTAGATGTTTAGACCTAAGGATGGTGTAACATACCATGTACCAACACCATGTGTGTATTAAATGTTAGTCCAATGCTTGAAATTTTCAAGTATACACCTTCAAATTAAGACATGATCATGGGGCTTTAAATGTTCTTATAATGAATAAGATTTGATGGGATCAAGGTTGTAATTCATTAGAGGCACACAACATTCGATCTCAAGTTCATTTGCATTTCCACTATGTATGCATCATTCAAAAAACCCCATAAATGTTTTGTGGTGAAATATATATATAATTTTAATGTTTTTTTAAAATATTGTCCAAAATCCATGCAATTCATTACAATATGGAAGGTGCTTAAAGATTTTGAATTTTCATATTTTGAATATTGCCAAAATTGGATATACATGTGGATGATTGCCATTTAATCAACATTGCAAACTTGAAGAAAAAAAACATTGGTAAGACTAGTGGTCTTTTTCATTTTTTTTGTTTTACAAAATAATCAACTTGCTAAAAACCCAATTAGAAAAAAACCTCTACTCAAGGGGGCAACATAACAACAATTCACCATGCCCAAAGATTTTGACTTGATGAGCCAATGTTCCTTTTTCAGTTTTCTAATGTAACATCATTAATGAATATTTTGAAAATATTTAAAGCATTAATCGGCAAAATATTTCTAGAAAAGTATACAAATTACAAAAAAAATAGTGAAACATTTTTGCAAACCTAAAAATTGTGCTAAAATGTGGCAAAGTTTTGTCCCAAAAAAAGGATTTTTTTGATATTTTTATGAAATTTTATTTTAAAAATATTTTAAAAATAAAAATATTTTCATCATTTTGAAAATTTCAAAAAAATCACTACTCAAAACAAATCCATAAGACCTATATCATAAAATGAATTTATGTTCAACTAAGAAAAGCCAAAAACACACTAAAATGCACCACAATTAATTATTATCACTAAAGTGTTGTTGCAATTGAAGGCAAACTACCCCAATCATATTGTTGTCACATAAACTTTAGTGTGAACTAGCACCCACCATAATACCATGCATGATGGAACGTGTGTGGAAAGGAAAATGTTTTTTAGTGTATTCTTGTCCATTAGCATATGAAAGCGGTAATTTAATGTTATGTATGCTGACTCAATGTCAAAAATTCTCACTTTTAAAAAACCACCAAGTATGCAAAAATAAGAATAAAAAAATGCATGTTTTAGTAAAAAAAAAAAAAAAGATTTACTTACCTAGCTAAGGTATCAAGTTTTTGATAAAACTCTAGATGGTTTTCAACTTTATGATATCAAACAAGTTTCTACAATTGGTTTTTTTAATCAAATGATATTTTTTAAATGAATAATTTTTTAACATATGCAATTTTTAAATATATAAAAGTTACAAATAACTTGACAACACAATTGAGTTAACTAATTGAAAGAAGAAAATAATTGCATTGCTCAAATATCACAAAATTTACATAATAATTGTTCATGTTTCAAGATTTTCATCTTGTTCAAATGCATCTTCAAAATTCCTCTTATTATTCTTCTAAATCAACATACATTCAATTATCTCCATTAAATTATAAGGAAACCTTAGATTCATTAAGCCAATTTTTATTCACAAATATCAAATTTTCAAGTTTTATTTTATTTTATTTTATGTTTGAGATTAGTTAATTGTTTAACAAATAAAATACTTTAGTTTGAGTTGGGGCAATGTGTCAAAAAATAATTTCACATCCAACAATAAGTCTAAAGTTATAAACAAAAAAATGTAAAATTCATTAACATTTAGAAATAAAATTTCAATAGCTAATAACTATTCACTTCCTTTTCTTTTCCTCACAAGGTAATGTAAGTGAAAGAATGGTGCAAAAGATTGAATGAAATATGTAGTCACCATGTACAAGTTGTAAATATTATAATTCATGTGCACAAAAAAACACAAAAAATGACCAAGATAAAGACTTTTGAAAATAAAGTTCAAACCCGATCATTCAAAAGTCCATAGTTATTTATTGGTTAAAGTTTTTGTTATAATTTTTTCCATCGCATATCATATGTTGAATCCTTATAAAAAATATTGACATGAAATCATAATAAAAAATGCATTTGAATATTAATGTAGAACCCAAACTATTGTCCATGTGTCCATTTTGAAAGTCCATTACTATATGATTGGTGTATGTTTATTGAATTTCATCCCTCAATAAATATTCTTATCCAAGTTGGTAATCTTAATCCATAAATATTTTTGTTAAATTGATGATTTTACAATGCGTTTGTAGCATTTGAATAAAGTAAACTTTGTAAAAAGTTAGGAAATACGCAAAAAATGAGCCACCATAGTTTGCAACTACCCCACTCAAATATTTGAATTAGGTTCAAGCTAGTTAAAAAAAAAATCCGTACTAACATGTATTCATAGTAAGCCCACGAGCTAATGGCTTGAAAGCCATCACAAAAACAAACTTGCCCTATATTAAGAACATACCTAAGCTTGCTAACCCTAACCCCCCTTACAAATCCACATTGTAAGGTGAATGCAAGGTATAATGGCTCACTTTTGATGTCACAATGTTATTTTTTGCAAAGCGCATTGTGTTGGGATCCTTATAGCAAATAAAAAAACATTAAATTTGTAAATTAACAAATGTTTTTAAACTAACGACTTGATTATGAAAACATCTATACAATTAGATTTTGAAAATAATGCACACATTGTTATTAATTGACTTTTAAAGTTAAAGTATAGGGACTGATTAATTCATTGGATTGTTAAAAATTTGAAGAATTATCATGAGATTCTAGCCCAAATTATTTATAGTGACTCAGTTATGATGAAACATGAAAAAATAAATTTTGATGTGATTTTTTTCTTCTAAAACCTCATTCAAATGTTAGTTATGGATTTTTGAAATGTCAAAATTGAACTTTATTTTCATTAGTCCATAAAAATTCCATTTTTGACTATTTTATAGATTTATTTTCCCAAAAGTGCATGGCTTTGTGCTATCTAGTTGGGCAATACTGAAAATGGACTTCATTGATTGTCCTTCGTGACTTTCATTTTCATTGGATTATGTCGTCATCAAGCTTCATATAAAATATAAACTAGTTTAAGCCAAGGATGTTATTTCATGAACCTACAAACCTGAGCATGAGTAGGTGGAGCAAATGAATAAGATTGAATATTTTTTTTAATATTATGTTTACATCCATCGAATATTTGGAAAATATTTTTTGATGCCTGAGATAGAATATTTAGTGACTCGAAGGAATATTTTACTACATGTTTATGGATGAATGATATTTATCGATGAAAACAAAATGGGAAATTTTTTATGGACGTTGGTAACATACATTTCTTTTATGAACATGTGAACAAAAGAAATAAAGTGGAAGCAATTTATGTTGGTTTATTTTGAAATGTTCAAGTCGTACTTTAACTTGTATTTCATATTTCTTTAATATAAAGTATATTCAAACTTTGCAACATTTAAACCATGTAATTTTTAAAATTAAATCCAATTCAATGGCATATAAACTTGTTGACCGTCAAGAGGTATGTGCTCATTATGAATTGAAAAAATATGAGGTAGCCCACGACATCTTACATTGTCAATACCATTTAAAGTTGTTTTTTATTTTCATTCACTCTCTCAAACTCTTACATCTTGGACCATTCTTGCTACTTATATAATCAAATTGCATTCTTATCCCTTCTATTATTAATTTGCATGATCTATACCTCAATTTTCATTCTCCCCACCCGTACTACCTAATTGCATCCTTTCTACCTCAACCATGTGTTTGCAATCGTTAAAACTCTATTCTACAATGGCAAGAAGAAAATTGACACCAATTGTTACACCAAACACCTTGGAATCTATGATTGAATATATGTTTATTTCAAGCATATTAGATATAATTTATGAGATGACAAAAAAAACCATTGGAATTTATAGGAGATGACACCATGCTAATCCCCCTTTAGCATTTATTGGTCATGTTTAAAGCATAGTAACTATGCTACAATATGACAATTATAGCAAGGAAGAATAATTGGTGCGTATTTGGATTCAATATCTATATTGGTATTGGATTTTGATTTAGGAATATGAAAATAACACATTTTTATTTTTAAAAAATAACAAACATAAATAAAACATACATAAATATACAATATAAACACAAACATCAAGCATACACAACTAAACAAGCAAACAAACTTAAACAAATAAGTAATGTCAAACAAACACTTAAATATTCAAACAAATAATCAAACAAACAAAACAAAGCAAATATATATATATATATAAGGCAAAGGACTAAAACCAATTGGGAGCATAAAATTCAAAGTTTTGAATCTCGAATCACCCCACACATGTACAAATTAAAGGTAACAAAGGGCAAAGTACCAAGAAAATAATATGAAGAACAAAACACAAACAATAGAAAAATAACATGAACGACATAAAAACACAAGCAAGAATTCAAGAACATAAATAGGAAGATAACATAAGTAGCAACAAAAGAACATCAAAAACAAGAAAACTCATGTTTGTGTTGAATAAACAAAAACAAGGAGAAAATTAAAGCAATGTAAGTAAACTAAAGTAGAATAATTCATGACAAAACAAGAAAACTAATTAGAAGCTTAATGGTTAGCATATCATTTATTTTTCCATGCATATGTTGGTACCCACAAGATTAATGTTTGGTATTAATTAGCAATTATGAAGAACTTTAACATTAAATCAAAACCATGACTATGACCTTTATTAGCCTAAACATGAATTCTAACTACTAGAAACAGTCCCAATCCACCACAAATTACCACTCAAATCAATTTTGAGTGACATGGCACCCACCCAAAACCTTTGTCATTTTATACAAGTGGACATCTACTATTATAATGCTTGCCAATTTGTGGATTATAAGTAGGGATGTAATGCAATGCATTGAAGAAAATATATTCTCTTTAATTACTACCTAATGAAAAATATTCTTCCATGCAACAATCATGGAAACTTCTTTTGTGCTCACCATTTCAAACCAACATATCTTGTAGACACTAGTAGAAAAGCCCCCATTTTGCAACTATGTTTCCAACTATATTTCAACCAAAAAATGTAGTTGAAAGGAACAAGTGTAGTTGCAAAATATTTTTTACAGCTAGGAAATGATTTTTTAAACTACAAATCTAGTGCACTCCTTTATATAATTTGGATTCTTAGAATGGAACCCAAATAATACAAGATAAACATTTTAATTGTAACCTTGTTGCAACCTAATGGCAACTCTCATAGTTGTAATTTAGTTGCAACTAAAATAACAAACTAGTTAAAGCTTAGTTAGGCCTAGACTTAAACTAATAAGCCTAGGTCTAGCTAATTACATTAAATTATTTGTAGGAATTATTCATCAACCATTTTTAATTGTATAGTTATATATTTTTGAAATAAAAATATTATTACCATTTATTAAATAATATGATAATTAGTCTAAAATTATAAAATTTGAATGAATAGCCATAATTACTTATTAGATAGTTAATTACTAATATTTTCTCAATATTGAAATTTTACTAATTTGTCATAACTTCTTATTAACATTTCATTAAAAAAACTAAATCATAAAAAATCAGTAATATATTTAATGATATTTTAATACAAAAAATCATTATATTTGTGATCATAATTAGTGATTGGCTAGAATCACAACAACAATAATAAGCTACTAGTTAGGCTAGGTATATGACTATTGTTATTCATATTGTTATCTAACTTGTTATAACTATTATGAACTAATATAAGAAATAAGAAATAAATATATAAATATATATTTTTGTAAGTATAGTAGTGTTGAACTAATTAATTTTACAACTACATAATAATATATTAAATACTTTTACTAACTATTCTAATCATTATTATAATTCAATAATAAATAATAAAATCTTGCTAATAATTTTTAATTAAAAAATTTAATGGATCTAATAACCCAACATTAAAATAAACATTTGAATTCCAAAAACCATTTAATTATGTATCATCACTTAATATGTTGTAAATAAAATTTGAATCAACATATAAGTAATAAATTATGCATGTATTGAACATACACATTATTAAGTTGACTTTCATTTCATAATTAAATTTTATTTTCAAATTAAGTGTAATATTTAAATGCACATTAATCTATATTCAAACTAATCCCAAATTTTCTACACTTTTGAAAACAAAGTTTAAGCTTATCCAAATGAATGTCCATGTCATTGTATACAATAAAATCATCTACAAAAATCTCTAGAATTTTTTTCAAATAATCTCTGAAGGCTCTATTCACTACCCTATGGTAAGTCAGAGGTTCATTCTTAACTCTAAACAACATAACTACCCACGTAAAGGCTTCCCAATGTGTTACAAAGGTGGTCTTGTATTTGTTTTATAAATATCTCGTGATATTTAAAATATTCATTTAGGAAAAAATATGCATCATGCCTTACAAGTGTACCTCAGATGTAAAAGGTAATGGATGTGGATTTTTTGTGTGGTTGCATTCAATTTTTTAAACTTTACATAAATTATGAATTTTCCATTCTTCTTGGGAACTACCAGTATTGGTGACAACCAAATGGCTTTTTCTACATGTTGTATAAATCTTGTTGCTAACAATTTGTATGTTTTGTTTAACAATGCAACATAGTTTGGATTCATTATATACCTAACATAATGTGCCAATGGAATTGATGTGTCCAATTTTATATGATGTTGTGCCAATTATGGGGGTATCAAGTCTTTATAGATCCAAGCAAAAATGTCCTTATACTTCATCAACAAGTCCTTTAATGAACTCATGTTCTCTTGAACCATTTGTGCATTAACCTTAATCATTTGTGGATTGTCCTTTGTTCTTAGGTTAATCCTCATGCATTGTTGGTCTTTCATTAAAGTCCACCCTATAATCTACAATTCTTAAACTTTCACGTTCACTATGTTTCATCTATCTCTATCTGACCTAGTTTGTGGTGATAATACATCTCAAGATATACCTTGTATTCAAAAGTTACTTCAAGTTATTTACTAATGATTATTTCATAATCAATTTTGTGGTTTATTTTGTTATTTACACCAGAAATTGCGATACTTATTGTTCTTTCAACCCGGATTGTGTTAACTTTAACTAAAATTATAGCTTCTAAAGGTAAACTAATAAAAAACAATTCAAGTGCAATTGCAAACATTAAATCTCTTTCCTTATTTATGATGCCATTATGATAGTTAAAGCATAGTAAAACTTATGGTCTTTTCATATTAGCACCTAAATGTTTTGTCATTTATAGTTATAATGAGACCATTCCCCTATATTGTAATCTTGTTATTTGCCTAGTCACGTGCCACTTTGGCATCCTTAAGCCATGGTTTACCCAACAACATGGAATAATTAGAATCTACAATAGTGTTTTGTAAATTGTAAGAGTGGCTATGCATGGTATACCATGCACATACATCTTCAATTTTTAAATCAATCCTATTGGTTTTTTCCTAGTTTGATATGTCATTTGTAGATTATAGGGTGTAGGTTTAGGTTTAGGTAATCCTAACCTAGTTTTTAATTAATTGTTTAGCACGATGATATTTACCCTTCACCATCCATCCAAGTGTACACCATCAATAATGTTTTTCCTATCTATACTTGGATAATAATCATGTGATTATCTATAGCAACTACTATTGTGCCAATATCAAGTATTATGGACATAGTTATTTTGTCAATAATGGGTTTAATATTATTTTATGATTTATTTTATTTCAATTTCTACCACAAATGTTTATGCATGTCTAATGGAATTTTGAATAATTGTCCAAGGTTCAATGTAAAACTAGTTTATAGCATTTATTTTCTAATATCTTGAAAGATCTTTTCCATAGATATGAATTTGTTTGGGGAGGTCAAAGGTACTTCTTATGATTTTGTTGGTTTTGTAGGTTTTTTTGAACTTGACATCCTAGCCAATTGTAGTCCATGCCATGGTCCTATTGCAAGGGAAGGTATGTCGAATGGTGGATTATCTGCATGCATATGATGTATGGTTTCCACCACATACTTCTTCAACTTTTCCTTTATTTATAGTCATTATAGTTTTGTTTTTGATCTTTGAACACCTATTTTTGTCGCTTTACTTCAAGTAGTCACATGAACATCAATCATGCTAACTAATGCACAAGCAACTTTTATTTCAATTACAAGTTTATTTTCTATAGTTTTACCTCCTTTTGTCTTTGAACATGGGTTGCATTTCACCAAACTTCAAATAGTTCGTCAATTTGTGGCCCACTATCCCACAAATTTGACAAGGATAGTTTAATGGTTTGAGAGGTTTACCAACCTATGCACTAGTTATAGTAATAACTATCATGGGTTCCTCCTTTATGTTTCTACATGCTTATACAATGATAGTTTGTACAATATTGTTAATGGGATTTTTAATATTCCCATTAAGGTTTCTTGAATTTTTGTCATTTTTAATTATAGGTTCAAAAAAATAACAAATAAATCAAAAGTAAATATCTAAATGCTACGTACAATTATAAAGCAAATGTATTCAATATTACAAAAAAATCAACAATAAAATATTGAAAATAAATTAATGCTCCATTTTCCACTTCAAGTTTGAAAATAAAATTAAAAAATAGAAAATCTCATTGTTACTTTCTTCCTTTTCTCCTACTTATATTCAAATTATTTCAAAATTCAAATAGTTTGTATAGACCATTTAAATAATCATTAGTTAGTATGTACACTAATAATTCCAAAATTCAAAAAATAATTACTTGTTAAAACTACTTGTTCTTCACACTGCATGTTTTGTTAATTATTGGTTTTGTAGATTCTTGGTTGATTAACTATTTATTGACCTATCATCTAATTTGTTATCGTGTCATTTGTCAAGTTCTATAACTAGTTAAGTTTTGTCACTTGTTAGGGTAAATCACATGTTACAAAAATATGTAGGGTAATTTTATCCTTCCATAAATTATATTTTCATCCTTGAAATAATAATAAAATTTTATCAAGTTTTCTATTTCACATCATTAAACATAATGGCTAAACCTAGGTGACAATGAATGAGTAAACTTAATGATTTAAAATAATGGTTAAACTTAATAGTTAAACCTAATGGTTAAACTCAGTGACTTAAGGTAATGCATAAACCTAATGGTTAAACGTAGTGACTTATACTATTGGCTAAACTAGTGATTTAAAATAATGGTTAAACATAGTGGCTAATCTCAATGACTTCAATTATTAGCTAAACCTAGTGGCTAAACTCGGTGACTTAAATTAATGGTTAAACCTAATGGTTAAATTTAGTGACATAACGTAATGGCTAAACCTAATGGCTAAATCCATTGATTTAAACTATTAGTTAAACCTAGTGGTTAAATTCAGTGATTTAAAATGATGGTTAAACTTAGTGTTTCAATTCAATGGCTTAAAGTAATGGCTCAACTTAATGGCTTAAAACAATGGCTAAACCTAATGGCTAAATTTAATGGTTCAAAGTAATGGTTAAACTTAATGACTTAAACTATTAGTTAAATTTAGTGGCTAAACTTAATGACTTAAAGTAATGGCTAAACTTAATGGTTAAACTTAGTGACTTAAAGTAATGGTTAAACTCAATGGATTATACTGATGATTAAATCTAGTGGCCAAATTCACTGCCTTAAAATATTGGCTAAACCTAATGACTAAACTTAGTGATGTAAATATTAACTAAATCTAATGTATAAACTCAATGATTTAAATTAATGGCTAAACTTAGTGGCTAAACCAAATGGCTAAAATCAGTGACTTAAATTAATGGTTAAACTTGAGGATTTTAAATAATGACTAAACCCAATGGTTAAATTTAATGGTTTTAAATAATGATTAAACCTAATGTTTAATTTTAATGATTTAATGTAATGGTTAAACCTAATGGCTAAACTCAATGATTTAAAATAATGCTAGTACTAGAGGCCCCATGGATAACATACTTTTTAAAAAAATCGTTCCTTATAAGCCCAAACTAATATCATGCTTTATTTGAGGACTCATGTTTTCATTACTCACCGTAAATGGACTACAAAATGTAGCTTGGGCATTGGGCTCCAAAAAAAGAATTTTTTTCAGATCTAGTGGAGGTGAGGCATGTAGCTTAGAGGATTAGAGCACGTGGCTCTGAACCATGGTGTCGGGGGTTCAAATCCCTCCTCGCCCACAACTAGCCCCAAATGGTGTAGATGTAATAGATATGATGTTAGCCGGGAAAATATTTTGTTTTACAGCCCCAAAAAGTTATTTCTTATGACTCCTTATGACTACATCCAATATAGTTATTTCCCTGGACAATTGTTGAACAAAAAATGTTTTTGTTTAAAATGTTGTTCTATGGGCCAGCAAGTGGGGTCGATTTAGTGAGGCACATCCAAGCTAATGGTAATTTATAGAATTTTTAGTTGATGTTTGATCATGTCAAGCATGTTTAAGAATGGGCCACCACAACTTGTCATGTTTATGACCTTGTGTATTGCAAAGTGTTCACCATTGCAATTTGTGACATGCAATTTGAATCCACAAAAGATTTATGTGTCATGTGGACAAAACTCAATTAAGTGATGCTCAAGTTTGGTCTTGCAAACCCCAATTTCAAAAGGTTCCTGGCAGATAGTGCACATGCCAATTATAATGATGTTCATATCACGTATTATTTGGAGATGCCTATGTGAAAATGGTTGACAAGGAATGAATTTGCTTGTTCCATTGGGCTCAATCACTTGATGAAAACATAAAATAATTAATTGCATTGAAGTTACAAGAACAACAAAAGGCCATGTGTTTCAAATATAAGAATGCAACATCTTTGGAAAAAACAAATGTTCGATATGTTGCAATTTGGTCTTGGTGGTATTATGTAGGGACTGTAACTAAAGTGTAATTCGCAAGCTCGATAATTGGTTGGGTTTCTAGCACTTCCGTGTGAGACAATGGGGAGGCTTCATCTTACATGTGAGACACTATGAGCCATATCAACATAGCCATGGCTAGTAGTTTTAATTTTTAAGAGTTGCGTTAGGGATATTCAAATGTGGTGAGGTTAATAGGGGCTTTTAATAACTTTATGTTAAAATAAAGGTTGATGAATGTGCACAATTGAGTGGGGGGGTTGTTTTCTTTTATGAAATACAATATAGGTTGGGTTAGTTCTTTTATTCAACAAAAAGATGATAAACCATAGTTTTAGAACCTTAGTGGCGTAATTAGGGGTGAAAATTCTTTAAAAGTTTGGGGGTAAAAATAAACACCAAAATTCATGGTGTGCAACAAAACATTGGTCTTGTTTTAGTATGTAGTGATTAGTAAGGATGTTGGGGATTTATGAAGCAGGTGAGAAAAGGTCAATGAAAGGTCCAATAGAGATAGAATAATCTTCAAGCCTTATAAGCATACGGTTAATTCAAAACAACTTAACGATTAAATAAACAGGGGGGATACGGTGTTAATGGCAACTTGAGTTTCATGATGAATGGAACATTTATTTAGATTATGGTGAAGCTCAATAAGGAGTTGTAATTACATGCGGAGTCCTAGTTTATACCGTAATGATAATTCATAACTATATGAAATCTAGGATGCATCGAATGGTGCAAACTAGGTAGTCTGCTTTGTTATTAGGAGGCAATCGATGAATCGGACTATGCAACCAACGATAATGTCCAACGCCAGGAATTGAAGACCATGTGAAAATGGAAGTGCCTTCAGTCTCGTAACAACCTTCACAGACAAATTCAGGTTCATCACTAGAAGAGGGGTTGACTTGCAACAAAATCACTAATGCGAGAGTTCGGGGAAATGCGGTAGTACCAAGCTCGAGGGGGATCGACTTCAAGACGAGCACGCACCTTTCGCAAATCGGGGTCTTCATCATGAGGATGTTGCGTCAACGTCAAATCTAAAAATGACTCTAGGTCCGGCTCTTCATTCACTTGCACAGTTTGAGGCCTGTAAGACATGGCCATACACGATGCCATAATTTCAAGGAAAAAAGAAAAGATCTTCAACCAAATCGAATCGATGATGAATGTGTGGGGGACTTGTGACATCAAAATGCACGATCATAATTTATAAGCCAAGGAAAAGGGAAGAAATGCATAAATAACAGCCTAGAACCATGGTAAAGTAAAACCTTAATATCAAAGGAAAAAAACGAAGGTCTAAGTAAGGTTGCTTGGGGGGGAAGTGGAAAGAGGTGAAATAGAACCTTCTCCGTTTCCTTCCATTGGCCTTCGAACATAAGAACCTTCTCTTTCTCCTTCCACTGGCCTCCGAACATAAGAACCTTCTCCTTCTCCTTCCATTGGCCTCCGAGCAGGGATCTTCCTTCACCTCCTTCCTTCTTTTAAAAAGGTGAAATCGGTTGATTTGGGTCTCTTTTTTTCGAACATTATTTTCAACTCAAATCTTGAGAAGACTTGCTCCCACAACCTTTTTGGGGAGGAGAAGAATGAGTGGTCCTTGGTAGATGGTAGAAAGAAATAAAGTAGATCGGAAGGTTGCAATAATTTGGAAAGAATGGAAGTAGGTGGGGATAGTGTTGGGAGTTTGAAATCCTAGAAAAAACTTTACAAATCTTCTCGGGTTTGGTAGCATAAATTACTACTGGCTTAGCTGCAAAGGTTCGGATTTGGTAGAAAAATACACCTTGTAGTTAGCTTTCTAAATAACTAAGGCAAGCTAGATCTGGATAACATGTGTTAGAAATAATGTTTTAAGTGACTAATGGTCTACATCCAAGTCAAACTTCCTACTTTCGCAAAACCCTCTTGGGTTTGGTGGCATAACTTACTACTAGTTTAGTTGTAGAGCTTAAAATTTGGTAGAAAGGTGCGCCTTGTAGTTAGCTTTCTAAGGAGCTAAGGCAAGCCAGATTTGGACAACATATGTGCTAGAAATAATGTTTTAAGTGACTAGTGGTCTACAACTAAGTTGAACATGGTGTTATACTTTAAAAAGTTGGTTTAAATGAATGATAATTTAACATAAAATTCTAAAATTTGGCATGTTGAGCTTGGAAAATGTATCTATTAGTTCTAAATCATGATTGATGCATAGGAGGCAAGCTACTTGGTTTCAACTACAAACGTAATTTAACATTTAGAAATACACTTGCATTTTTCTTTCACCAATAACATATGTACTTTCAAGTATAATCACCTTGTAGAACCAAGAGTAAAGGGATAGAAAGTTGCCTCATAAACACCTTGATTTTTTGTGTGAAGTTGTTTAATTATTTTCATGATTCCAATATATGATTTGTCTTCCTTTGAAAACACTTGTAAAAGTTTAACCCAAATGAGCTTGCCGACAAGCCAACTTGTAAGATATCAAAAACATTCCATAATATTTGGTTGCAACAATTCTAAAAAAATGTTGAATGCATTTTTGTTGTGATTTCTAATGATTATGTTAGGGCATTCAGACAAAGTGCATTTTATAGGGTATACTTGAATGGTGGAAGATGCAAAAAAGGTCCTACTAAGGATGAATTGAAATTATGGCGGGCAAGCCCATTTGATGAGCCATTACAAATGGCCAACACTGTTGCTAAATACACCAATGGGTCTTCCTTCGCTATTAGGATACCTCATTTGGAAGGTCAATAAGTTTTTAGATCCACAAAACAAAGGGCTTATATAGCCCCATGGTTAGAAGGCAATTCACACAGGTGTGATCATGTGAATTTTTCTTGACTAAAAGTTAACGCAATGTCAAATGGTTTCCTTGGTTCAAATGTTCATGCTAGTGAGTTTAATGGGATTGTTAAGGATGAAGCATTTTTTTTACTTTTCAAGGATTCAAGGTTCAAGAGCGGGGATGGTGTGTGGAAAATTGAGAGGTGCTCACCATCATCAAATACTTGTTGCTCTACAATTCAAAGAAATTTGATGAAACATTGCAATGCTGTAATCATTACCAAAATAACAAATTGTGGCATACCTAGTCCATGTTATAATGGTTTGTGGTTTAATTTGAAAAGGTCTACACCAATTTGTCACAAGTTCTGGTTTTGTGCAAATGTTTTGACTCATTGTGTTGGAAGAACTAGAAGGAAGTATCACGTCAATAAGCCATTTGTCCCATCAACATGGCCAATGCAAGGAGGACTAACGTGATTCAATTTGAGGTGATAGCTTTGAAGGAGGTAAGATTTGTTTTGTGTGAAGTGCACAAATGTGCTCCTTGGACCTTTTTTGCAAATGAAAGTACAACACCTCGTAATTGACTTGCAAATTTTGAAACTTAGCCAAAAACTCACAATAATAAACTTATTTGGCAAGCAACAATGCTCAAGCTTTCAACGTAACATATAAATAGGTGGGAGGCTATATGAATTTTGGAAAATATTCTTTTGCCTCCTACTAAAGTTCCTCCACCAAGGTATGGACAAATTTACATCGTCATCTCTGGTCCACCTCCTAGCACAAAACAATATGAAGTGACAATCGGAAATTTCCCTAATTCACTTGTGTTGACTTCATACAAATGATGGCAAGTTCCTTGGGTGGTCAGGGGAAGTGGGTGCATTGCAAACATTTCTATTTCATCTTGTTAAATGTGATGTATTGTGACAAAACAAACCCTTTCATTCATTTCCCTACATGGAGTTGGAACGAAGTACAACGCCTAATGAATTGTGCTAGAGTGATATTTTTAGAATAATTGGAGTATTACTATTGAGTTGTATGACATGCGATAAAGGGATTTTCACATAATGCATTTGGAGGCAGTTAATATATATGAAATACTTATATGAAATGCAAGAATCTTTGGCATTTTCTAAAACACAAATTAATGAATTTAGAATTGTTCTCATTTCTACAAATGGATTGCACATTAAACATCGGTTTTTGTGTTTGCATATTACCTTAAATAATATTGATCACATTCTTTTTCTACCAAAACAAAATCATGCTTATCTTTGTCATGTGTCATGCCACTTGTGTCTCGGTAAAGAATGAAGATATGCATGTTTTGTAATTTAGTGACAAAATATCACTTGAACGTTTTGAATGTCCTTTCCAAGTATAATTTTGTACATGACATCTGACCCACTAACAAACATTAGTATATTCAATAAACTTTAAAGAATGAACAAGCCGTGGTTTTAAATATAATTGTTTATTAAAAAGAATACATTTGGAAAGTTTCGTCGAACAAAGATTTTTTGTGATGAATTTCATCCATGTCCATGTGGTAGAATATTCTACCATGTCATTTTATATTATAGTTTACAAGGCAAGGACTATTCCATGAATATGAGTCCACGTCATCAAAATATTCTTAAAAAGATTCTATCATGTTCATGTGCTCACGTTCACGAAATAACATTGTTTTCATTCATGGTAGTCCTTTGCATAATAGTGATACAACCCTATCAAGCCCTCCATCTCTAGATGATCTAAGCCAAGTACTTTTTGCATTTACTCCAAGTCAATTGCCCCTTTCAAGCTTTGCAATTCATTCGACTTATGCATATGCTTGCTCCCTCAATCCACAGCTAGTCAAAGTTTTTGGATCCTTCGAACCTTCCCTTGCATTTCCTAAGGGGTTGAACTCTTCAAGTAATAGTGTCATTGATTATTCGAAGGAGATGACTAAGGCATTGTGGTGTAGAAGTGAAATTCAAAATATAGATTTTTATCAAATCAAAATTGTTCAAGTGCCTTTCTTGTCTCATGAGTTCAATGGAGTCATCTCGTTTGAACTTCCTTAAGCAATTGTGGCAGCTACATGGTAGAACAGATGCAAGGTATGGATAACAAACACGATGGCCACCCTTGGTGTGTGGTGAAAACTACCCACATTAAAAAATAGTTATGGTTTGAATTTTAGGCAAGTTGCTTGTGTTGGTCATTTGTGTTGTGCGATGGAATTAGATTGCCCAATATTTCGCAAGATGGAAAACCAAATGAAGTCCATTGGGATATTGGTGCAACAGATAATGCAGTTTTGCCAAACCATGTCCCTCCTCCGCATTCCATAATTGTCTACACATTTTGTAAAACACCACCTTTGTGTGTTTCCATTTGCGATGCGAAGATCTATTATGTTGTGCACAAGTTACCCAATATGACTAAAATTTGCATCCATTTTGATTCACACAATCATCATGTTTCAAGTGGTAATTGTCATGAATCAATTGAGATTACAAAGGAATTGGTGAGGCAAAAGGTGGAGAAAAATTCAAGTGCAGCCACTTCAATTATTGCTTTGGCTACTAGTAAAAAAATTATGAACCATGACCTATTTGTCTCAAGTGAAACACCTCCAATGAAACTACAAAGGACCAATCTTCTTGGATTGATGGAGAGATTTTTCACCCAACATAAAAAATCTTGTGTCAACCTTCTGGCATGGGAATTCCGGACATGGCCCATTGGACAACATCTTGAGTTAAAGAAAAATTCCCTTATTATATCCAAAATAGTGTTTCCCTTGGACAAGGTTTCCCAAAAGTTTACTTGTTCAAAATGTCCACAAAGGCGAAGGGAATGGGCTTGATCTTGTTGCACATATGTAGCCGAGTGGAGATTTGCAAGGAACATGGTTGATGTTTGACCACTATAAATGTGTTTTAAGTTGGACTACCATGGCATGCCATGTCTATGACCCAAAGTATGTTAAAAGTCATGATAGTTGCAATATGTGACATGCAATTGGAAAATGTGGAGTCTCAAGTTCTTATGTGAAAGGCCCTTGTGAGGGTCATGAAAGCAAATGGAGTTCAAATGCCACAATTCAAAGGGTTCATGGCAAACAATGCTCGAGCGAATTGGAAAGTTGTGTAAATTGTGTTTGGCCCATTTGGAGACCCTTCCCAACCATTGCCCAACAAAGAACAAACTTGTTTTTTTCATTGGGTTCAGTCTATGGAAATTCACACTAATCAAAACTTATTTAGGTGCCTCATTTGAGGGCAAAAAATATGGAAATTTGCAACAATTATAAAAATTCCAAAACACTTGATGAAACAAATGTAGATTTTGAGGTCCTAAGGTCTTGGTGGCATTTGACCAATGTTGCAACAAGGACTCACCTTGAATAGCTCAACCACTAGTTGGCATTTTGGCATTTTTGAATTCATCAACGGGGGAATTTTTCTTGTTGGGTATTTGTTTTGCATTATATTCATTTCCCAATTGGTTTGTATTTGCTTGTTTAAACCAATAGGTTATTAAGTTTAATAGATTGTTAAATGCCACATGCTTAATGTATGACTAGTGTGTGGCCTTGCAATGTTGTGTTTTAATTTTCCACTTGTTATGTGTACAAGGTTTGTCAATTGACGAGGATGCCAACATGCCTACTTGCAATTTGTCTAAAATAATTCATAATACTTGGTTACAACAATCTAGGAAAAAAGGCAAGGATATTTTTAATGCCACATTTGATGATTTGATCAAGGCTTTGAAACAATATACTCATTATAGAATGCATTTGATGGGTAAATTTAGAGGAAACACAATGAGATCAAACCCAACTACGATTAAAAACTACACATAGACTTAGTGATCTGAAGAAGATTGCAAAAGCAGTTGCAAATACCATGTTCAGTAGTCCAATGCATAGCAAATCCATAAGGTTGGAAGGCGAAAAGTGGTTTGGATCTTGCTAGAGAAATCTTAACACCATGATAGGTTTCCCTCAAGATTCACATCAACTTGATAAAGTGAATTTCTCTATGCCACAACAATTAAATTATGTCAATGTGCATGAAACTTTTGCACATGGGTCTTCGGAATCCCATTTCCAACATGAATTTCTATTGACGTTAGGTGGCCATGGTCGAGAGGCCTTGGATATTCTTCAGACCACATGCAACCAAGAGGTCTTCCACATTGCAAGGACAAATGAAAATTCACATATGTATTGTTCAACAATCTAATCAAGAGGGTGTAAGTGTGAGGCCAAATAACATTTAATGTTCAACTTGCACCCCAACCACTGTGTTTTATGGGTGGTTCAAACCTGTAACAAATAAAGAAACAAGGTATAAGCCAATGTGGTTTTGCCTTGATGACAAGGATCAATGTGTATTGGGTGATGTTCGTGACTTTGTGAAGGGGAAACTTCAAGTTCTTGATGTGTGAGCAGTTTTCATTGGTACAAAACTCACACATGTGGAGGTTGTGTCCTTCAAGGAAGTTGGGTTTTGTCTTCCTAAACGTGCACATGTTGCACAACTTGGGGTTGGAAATCCAAACCAAGATGACATACTAATTTCAAAATGTGACAACAAAGTTGTGCATTGTGCTCCACTTGGAAATGACCATGATAGGAAATGGATATCTAGGAAAAAATTGTCAAATATTATTTTGCATGTCAAGGATGTTCCTACTCCTAGGTATGGGCATCTTTACTTTATTGAATCTCATGGTGGTGTCACGTCTGCAACATATGAAGTGACAATTGGGGTGACCCTTAATTGCACTTGTCATAACTTTGTGTCAATGTTGACAAGTTCAAAGAAAAGAAGAATTTTTTTCCTTTGCAAACTTTTGTATTTCATTTACAAAACTAGGATGTTTTGTGATCACAAGACAAATGATTTCATTAACCAACCTACATTAAGTATCAATGAAGTCAAAAATTTGTTCGAACAAGATATTCAACTAGGGTAGAATTGCAACGATGTTAGGGACACATGTTTTTTCATCTTTCATGTGCTTCATCAAATGTGATAAAAACTACTTGGGCATTTTATGTCAATGGAATTTGGAAGCAAAATGTTCATGTTCAACAAATTGCATTGGCTTTGTAGTCATAGACTGAATTTGCCTTTCATAAACACTAGACAAATCATGATGTTTTTCAAAAATGTAAATTGCCATATCACATGTTGTGTTTGTTTTCAATTCAAGTTTTTCCCATGTGTTGGAAGTTTCATCCATGCATATGATGAGTGTATTAAATATTTCATCCATATGTTATCATCCAACATTCATCCACTTGGATTGGTGAATTGCTTCGCCTTCCCTTGTTTTAAGTGTTTGGGGTCCCTTTCAAGTGCCAAATTATGGTTCTACACTCTATGTTCAAGCTCCATGCTCATGCCATAGCTCGCTTCCTTGTCAAACAACCACTAGTGTTGCTTGAGGTTCAATAGGTTCCAAATGTCATATGGAAATAGAAATATGAGAAGATCTTTGGTAAATGCAATGAAATTGCCCCAACCTGTTATTAACTTGATTTAATTATTTTCTAAAACTTTTGGCATTATTCTTGACAATTTTTGAAATCAATAATTTAAAAAATGACTTTGGAATATTTTTAAACATAAAATCAAATTGACTCTTGTTAATCAAGGATTTGTAAAAAACCTCTTTTACAAATTAGATGTTTGATTTCCTTCAAAAAAAAAAAAATACTAACTTCAACCTATTTCATAATGCTTTCAAAATAAATTAAGAAATAGTAACACTTATCCTAAAAATTGCACAAATCAATAAAAAAATGATACAAACCAAAATTCGCAAAATTAGTGCTTTTCAATTTTGATCTATAATTAACGAATGTAACAAAAAATTCTAAATGTGGATGCTTTGAATTTTGATCCACTATGTGGTTGCCAAATGTTGATACGAATTTCTATATTTCCATCAAGGTTTTTTGAATTTTTGTTATTCTTAATAACATGTTCAAAAAACATGTACATTCAAAGTAAAAATATAAACCATATGTACAAATTTTTAAAAAATGTATTCAATATTGCAAAACTTTAAATAATATAAGATTGAAAACAAAATGCTCCATTCCCCATTTCAAGTTTCATTTTTTTTTAAATTAAAAAATCATTTTTTATTTTTTCCTATTTATATACAAGCTATTTCAAAATTCAACTAATCTATATAAACCATTTAAACAATCACTAGCTAGTATGTACACTAATGGTTTCAAAATTAAAAATAAATTGGCTATTAAAATTACTTATTATTTAGACTACCTATTTTGCCAACTACTTGTTCTATAAACTATTAGTTGACTTGTCACCTATCATGTTTTTTAACTAGATAAGTTTTATCACATGTTAAGGTAAACCACCCATTACAAAAATTTGGGTAACAAGTACATACTCAGCTTTGCAACTATCTAGTTGCCCACATCTACAATCTTTACTCTTGAAATCTTAGGTACAAATAATGAACTATGTGTTTTTGGTACATAAACACCAACTTCTCCACACATTAGTGTAGATTCCTTGTGTTATTGTAATGTGTTTCATTATAAGATTATAATCTAGATCAAAACACAATCATTAATAATTTGTTAGTCGTAGGAGTCTACGTACTATTTACAAGTTTCAATAATCTTTCATAATACACCTCCATTTGTTTTGTTGATGAACTTCAAATTCTTGAGCTAAAAATATATTTGTTCATCATTTCGTATTGTCTAATATCATCTACATAAAACTTTTTAAAAATTTGCAAATCTATAATTTGGATGATTTCACATATAGTTATTTTACCAATCTAATGCATTGTCTCTCAATGTGAAATTGAACTGATTTGTCATTTCCTCGTCTATTGTTTCACCATTAGCTTTGATAGTAGCTTTGATTACTTGAACACAAGAATCTGAATAAGAGTTTTTATTGTATTCAAAATAGTTAAGAGGTTTCATGTAAGGCCTAAAGTAAGGTACTATAGGTTACATTAACGTTACTAGAACACCTCCTATGGGTTTTGGAGGGTCTCCTCCTAGATCTAGTGGTATTGATTTGGTCATAACTATGTCATGTGATGGTAGGCATGTGGTTAAAATGTACTACAAGTTTCCTTAATGCAAAGTGCTAGAATATTGCTTTAATGACAGGTGAATGATTCCTTTGAGTTGTCACAATAGGTTCAATATATACTAGATAATGCGAAGGAAAAATTTCCACTAATACTATATAAATTATTCAATTCCCTATGGATGCCAACTATCCTTCTTTAAATGTTAGCATGCATATACTTGTTCTAGTATGCAACTTTTGAGGTTGTACCATACACCATGTTCTATGCTTTCGCACAAAACTATGGAACTATATCAATTATTCTAGCATAAAATGATGCATTGTCATACTGCTCAACAATAATGTTTGCCATTTGTCTATTCCATACTCTTGGCGCAAATCCATGCATTCTAAAGTTGTAGTTCTTATGCAACTCAAAATAAAATGAGATGTAGTTTTATTGACTTTATTTGGAGCAAAATGTGATTGTTTGATTGGTTGAAGTATCCTAACATCAGAGATAGTCCTTTACATTTCACACCTTTTTGTAGGGCGATTTGTTTTATCTAGAATTCTATTGTTGTATTGGGTTTGTAATGTTTCGAAATTGCATGCTCATTGGGTTCTACTCTTCCATATCCAACTCAATTTGTATTCAAGTTTGGAAATGATTGATCAATGCATCTATACATCATTTTCCATTAGAGCATGGCCTTCTTGTCTACAAAAACTATAATGATTGGGTGTAGGTTTGGGTTCTTGATTTGCACCTTTATCATATCTACTCCATACCCGTTATTTAGGTAGAAGTACATTTTGCCAACTTTGCTTTTAACCATATATTCATTGTGTTGTAAGACATTGGCACTAGTTGATGCCTTCATTCTTGCATTAATTATTATTATCAATGGAGTGTTATGCTTAACTTTGATCTCCATTCTTGATTGGTACATTGCTTCAATTGTAAAAGCATGCTCCTTTAGATACTACGTCTCAAGTATAGTTTGGCATATTATGGTATTGCTTGTTCAACTTCATCATTGTTTAAGTCTTTCCTTAGTCATCATTGGGTTGACAATATTAAGGTGAAGCAGATTGCCAATAGAACCTTTGTCTATTGATTTTATCTCCAACCTTTCATATACCTTTTCATGGTCACATAATACCTCCTTGGATCTATACAAATTACCATGTTTTGGACATGAATAACTCATCTATGTTCTATCTTGTATTTTTTGTTGCAAATATGCAAGGGTAACCCTGATTACAATGTCTCACCTTCCTTTTGGTTTAACTTTTGGAGGTATTGTCCTCACCAATAGGTTTTTCCAAATATTGGGTCACTTTATTGTTCTACTAATAAATGTTTTCCAAAGTACCATAACTATTGTAGACAAAGTGCTATACCTTGTAGGTTGCTCCTCTGTCTTGGGTATTCTTGACACAATGCACTATATTTTTTTTAGAGTATGAAACCACAGTATTTCATTCAGTATTTATGGTTCCATTTTTGTTTCATTTTCTTCATTTGGTCGAATTGCAATTTGATCTAGTAGTTTATGTAAGCTTTGAATCATCATGGAATTCATGTTCATCCCCATTAAATATTTTTCTTATTGGGGAGTTTTTGAAATATAGATTTAAGTCCTTACAATAGTTATTTTGCTCAAATTTGGATCCTAACAACTTCTTAACCGATGCTGAATATGTAATACTAGATAAAATAAAAAATTGTCACATAATAACCTTTTTGTGCTTATATCAAAACAACCCAAAACAAAAAAATCCATAAAATCTTGAATTCCAAGGATGGTTGCCACATGGTAAACGTTAATATTCTAACTTGCTCTATTATTTAATTATGTGGTTCAACATATTATTAAATTCAAATATTCAAGATGTATAATACTAACCAACTATAATTGTTTTTAAAAAACCCCCCAAAAATCCATATATGCAACAATATAACATTTGTAATGATCTAAATAGAAAATTTTGACTATATGGAACTGAAAAGAAAAAAAGAAAAAAAAGAAAAATGAAACACAAATGTTTTTCTCCATCAAAATCCTTTTTTAGTTCCTCCCATGAACTTTTCTTCATCCTAAAAAACTACTCAATGTTCTAATGATCACCAACTCATAACTCTTCCCATAAGTTCTTCCTAATTTCCCATCATGAACATGAATTCAAATTTTCAACCAGTCCTAATCATTGAACCCTATGTTGTCACTTTATCCTATATTGACATTTCTTTTTTTCCATTCCACCCACTGACGACATTACAATTTTGTCCACTGTATCCAATGGTGATAGGATAATTTTACCTTTAACAACTATAATATTCTTTTAGTGATCTATCTACCAAGGTAGTTCTACCAACATTTGAATAAACACAATAGAACACCAATTGATTTTATGGGTTCTCTTTGACAAGTCAAATGTGATGGTGACCTAGTTGCTAAAGAAAGCTAACCTCTTTCTTTGGTAAATGATTCCATATGGGAATTGTTTTCGAACTTCACCATAGGTTGTATTGTAGTAAGGACAATAAGGCATTCCTTGGTCATTAATGTCTTTCGACATGTTACTTATGGGTTTCCATTCTTCATAGTTCTAAAGGTTATGACAATAATTTATTGTTGTGCCCTTTAGGTAGTTCTCCTTACTACATGCAAATCTTTAGCCATGGGCTCATTAACCTTTAGTTTTACTTTGAAAAAATAAATAATAGTATTTAAAAATTTAATTAACCCAATAATTAAGTGTGTTTCATGTTTGATAATTGTTAATATTTTGACATTGGTTTATTATTTAGTTCTATGGTTCAGCATATTATTAGGTAGATATTCAAATTTTATAATGCTAACCAACTATAGTTGAAATTAAAGAATAAATCCCAAAAATTCCAAATTCCAAAATCCATATCTACAATAATGCAACATTAGAAGTATTATGAAAATAAATTTAGACTATATCAAATTATATATATAAATGCAATGTAATAAAAAAAAATTCTCCATAAAAAAATCTTTTATGGTTCTTATCACGAGCTTCTTTTCATCTTCAAAAAAACTCCTCAATGTCATAATGATCACAAATTTAGAACTCTTCCCATAAATCCTTATGGTTTTTCACCATGTATATGAATTCAAATTCTCAACCAGTCTTAAACACTCAACCTTACGTTGCCACTATGTCCTACAATGACACTTCCTCTTGTCCATTATGTCCAATATTGACAATTTAATTTTGTCCACCTTGTCTAATGGTAATGGAACAATTTTGGCCTTAACAATGTTAATTTCTAAAACGTCTCCTTCTTTTTTATGTTTCTTGTTGGAGTTTATAAATTCAAGTAGCCATGCTCTCTATTACATCTTCTAAACCATGATAAGGGATGGTCATTTCTATTATTTCTTCCTTTGTTTGTGCCCTTAGGTCCCACCCCAAGGATGATGCTTGACTAGTTATATGCACATCCAAGCTAACACATGCATTCAAGACCCACATAACAATGCAACAAAGTTGGCTACATACATGTGTACATGTTGAAGAATTAGAATTGAAATTTACATCAAAATTCAAAGGAGCAAAATTTCAATGGTTATTTTCATATTCACACCATTTAGTTTGCAACCCATGACCAAATGCAATTGGTTTCAAAACATAATAATATGTACAACAATGGGAACATAATGATCAACCTTAAGACATCAAGCTCAAAACCAAATTCAAATAAGAAAATTGTATGTAATGCAACAAATAAAACCACTGAAAAGACCATAACTCCTAAACCAATCATATTAGAACTTAGTAAACCATTCATGTGACCATTCAAAAACCCATTGATACACAACTTGCCAATCACTGGAAAAAAATAACAAATTATTTCAATTATCATTCACTGACCACCCTTCTATGATAATAAACTCCACCACCAAAGCCCACTCATAAATAACAACTGTTGACCCCCCCCTACCCCACATACCCTTTTAAAAAACAAAGCAGATTTTAAAAATCCACACTTGTTCATAAATAACATGAAGATCAACCACTAAAACCATTTCAATGGTTGTATTTGCTAAGTAAGACCAACCATTAGGTGAGACGATTATAGTGGTTTTGTTACATACCATTGGAAAATGGGTGGTATGCCTAGTGGTTTGGCTATATGATTTCTAATAATGATGTTGCATGGATTTGCCAACACATTACCTTGGAAGTTGGGGTTATTGAAGAGGAACTTGGGATGTAGATGATGTCCCACCTCCATTTGAGAACATGACATGGAACCATCCATCCCATCTTGCCATGTCCACATTTGACCCACCACCATTGTGACAAATTTTGGATTAGTTGGACAAAACAATTCATTGGTGTGTTGTGCAAGAATGGCATTGTTTACCACCAACGCCCATAGTAAAAATGGCTTTGTAGCCATTGGATGGCCCACCAAGATATATTCTAGTACATGCCATGCCTATTTTTATGGCAACCTCTTGAAAAGGGGGTATGTTCATTGGAGTTGTTCGGAGGAATAATAGCACTTTGCTAGGGATGTCTTTAACAACAAAACAACTTCACAAATACCTATATGTGGACCCCAACACCATAGTCTAAAAGGTTTCCATGCATCATGTGGGGATTGTTGGACCAATATTTAGAGTCATTACTATACACAATTGTTAGTGGATATTTGCGGGTGTTTCCTCAAAACATTACATTAATGGGGCTATGAAATTTGGATGATGCTAGCCTACTAGATTTGGTGATAGTTAATTGGCCATGTCAAGGCCATTTTCAAGCAAGTATGATGATGGTTTTCTTGACCATGATCAAGATTTTATGGGAAGTTACTATGAATGTTGTTACATCTATAACACATTAAAAAAAACCATTTATTTACCTTTTGGAAAATGTCCCTCCATTAGGTGTGTGGTGGCATGGAATCATAATCAATGTGCATGAGATCCCATTGATGTAACATCCACCAAAATTGGTTATGGATTAATTTAACACCACTTGATATGTTGTAATGGGCATATAATTTGGTGCCATGACATGAAGGTCTCATTGTGAATGCCATTTTGGATTCAAGATGCATGTCACAAGTGGTGCAACATGATGATCAACCACCATTTGCCATTGTCAACAAGGTGGGCCAACCACAAGCAACTTTGGCCACAATCATGAACTTTCCAAGTTCATGTGCTTCCCATAATCATGGTCTTGGCACGATTTTCGTTTTTGGGTGTTTGCATGCTACAAAACAATTGTCACAATGTTGTAATTTTTAGTACAAAAAAAATCTGAAAATTTTGGGGACATGATTAGAATAGGAACAATGGTCAAAAGGTGTAGTTAAAGGTGGTTCACATTTTAATCTATCATTATGTTGTGAAATCAATGTTAATAAGAATGATGTCATAGTCCTTTGGAGTACATATATAACATGCAATTGTTTGTCACATAACCATTATTTTTACAAAAGGACTAAGAAGTACTTATTTTAGTTGGAAATTTTCAATGCAAATTTGCACATTAATGTATATATGTACAAAGAACAATCTTCCATCAATTTTTTTTCAAATTGATTTAAAATCATGAAGTTTAAATTAAAATTAAATATAAGCCTTTGGTAGTACATTATCTTATAATAATGATGATGATTATGATGTTTGTAAGTTGTAAAATGTTCTTTCATTGGGGAATATAGATTTATTTGGTGTAATTTTTATTTATCCATGAAATTGAAGTTGAGTTTTCAAATTAGTAAAAAAATGGTATATTGTTGCCAAATAAAGTATTTCAAGCAAGTTTTATAGTGTAATTGGTGTATATTTATGAAAGAAACAAATGTGAAGTAATTTCATATTCAAGTTTGTATTGATTTTATTTTTTAAACCATGTCAACTTAATGTACTTTTAAAAAAAATTCAAAATAAATGAATTTAAAGTTGTGATACTTTTAATATTTCATGTACATCTAGTTTTGACTACATTTGTGTCCACCGTAACATGCAAACAACGTTTTTGGCATTCTTGTTGGGAGGAACCCAATGTTCATGAATGGAAATGTGCTATGGGGTTCCATACCCACACTACCCAAATTTTTTGGCTTGTGAAAAACCATTAGATGTGAAATCCTTGAAGTCAAGGACTTTAACTATTTAACCTAGATTATTAACTTATGATTGGTCAAACAATACCAATTATTCAATTCCCACCCAACCACCTTGCATTTTTCATCTTTATCACCTCTTGCATTTCATTTGGGACATGTGCATTCATGTAGGGGGGCATTGTGATCATGAGATCACATTTAATGATCCCAATGGGCCAAACATCCTTGACAACAATGGGATTATACATGAAAGGAAAAGGTGATGGATACCACAAGGGTTTAGTGTTTGGAATGGGGGGAATATAAGTTAGACCATGCATTTTTGGCATCCAAGATTTTGGACTTGTTTGAAGAAGTTGAAGGGACTTTAGATGCACATGGAATGGGGTTGGGACGCTCCCATATTAAAATTGTAGTAATTACAAGATGCAACTTCAACTTTAAACACCAAGGATGAGTTGCCATCCAAGCCCAAGGTTAATCCCACGACGATAGACACATGGAAACTAGAAATTGGTCCCATAGTGATAGGAGGTGAAACACACAAGATGCAATAGTTGTTGTATAATTATGTTCATTGTTTTGTTTTTAGCTTCAAGGAGTTGGGTAAATTCAAGGGGCAAGAAGTACACCTCACCTTGGACAATCATACTTATACTTTTTGACAACCATACATGTTAAATGATGCGGAATGGGCTTTGGGGAAAGCTTGGACAAGGAACTTTTGGAAGCAAGGTTGGTGGAACTTTTTAAAGGGAAATATGCATTTGTGACAATTATGCCTACCAAGATTTTTTTGGTGCAATTGGGTCCATTCAAAGTTGGGGTACACAAAAGGAATGTTTTGCCCCAAAATCATTTTCAAGACATTACTTTGAATGACCATTACATTTACACAATAATTTATTTGGTATATTTTCTTTCTTCATTAGATATTCACATTTAAAAAATTCAAATGGCGGTGATTTTTTGTGTGATTTGGATGATTAAAATATGTCCTTAAGTGTCCTAAATGATGATAAGTGTCCCATGTTGCGTAATTTTATTAAAAAAATTCAATAGGATTAGCAATATTTGTTCAAATTGCTCCATATTTTAACCACAAATATAATAAAGTATATTCTATATGATGGCATAATTTGTGTGTGTGATAACCACCAAAATTTATGGAATTGATGTTAGAATCTTGGATTCTTTTCATAAAAAAAGTTACATTAATAAAGATAATCAAATTATTGTTAATTACAATTTTACATTCCAAGGGTTTGGAAAATATAGGAGATCCATATGCAAAAAAATAAATTGTTTTATTTTTTAATAGGGTTTTGGCACTCCAAATGAAAGTATGTCATTCTGGAAATATCTTGTGATCTTCCATTCCTTTTTGGTTTATACTGGAACATGACATTCACCAATTACCTTTCCTTGAAGGTGACCAAAATGGGAAGGAATGTTTGTATTAGTGGAAATTCCTACCTTTTGGGTTGAAGAATGCACTTTTAGAATGCCAAAGGGCAATGGATTGGGTTCTTATAGGCTTGGATTTTGCCAAGTATTACATTGATAACATCATTGTGTTTAGTTTCTGCGGAAGAACATGGTCATCACTTGGATGAAAGTTGGTCCAATAATCAAACAAAGGCCAAATACAATTCATGTGAAGGAGAATGTTTGGTAGTTAATTTGGGTCACGGCCACATTTTGGTGTTATTTGTTTGGTAACACATGAACACTTTAGTGGTTGATCACCAACCATTTAAACATTTCATGGAGTCTAACAATTCACAAGGAGGTCGATAAAATGGGTTTTCATTTTTCAAGAATATGGTTTTGGTGTTGAACAATAGGTTAGAATAATCAACAAGGATATGGATGGGTTGAGTAGGAATCCAAGTTTTAGTGAAATGGACATCACTAGAGCACGTTGGCATGGGGGAACTAATTTGGAAACAATATTTGGTTGACATGTTGTTTTATTCATTTACATTTTGGCAAATGGTTGTCAAGAGGTTTTGTGCCAAGTTCAAGTGGATTCTTTAGGCATTTATGGGAATTTAGAGGTGGAACTTGATGACATTTGGACTTGTGAACATTTTTAGGGATCCAAATAGGGAGTTGGATGTGGGATTGACATCCGAGGAAAAACATTGGGTCCTTCAAAGGTTAAAATATATTGTTGGGAAGGACAACACCTTTTTAGAATATTGTCAAATGGGCATGTACTTGTGGTACCATGTATAGAAGTGGGAAAAAACCTTATATGAGACATGACCATGAAGAGTTGGGACATTTTGGGTAGATTAAACCTATATTCTACTTCAAGGCCATATTGGTGGAGAGGCATGTAGTTGGAGGTTCAAAATTTTGTTTCGCAATGCATGGCATGTGATTGGGTTTGTGCATCATCCAATGCACCCAACCCACATTTATAACCTCTATCAATTAGGAGGTTTTTTAATCCATGGAACTTGGATTTTTTTAGGCCATTGAACCTAACTATTCATCATAACTCCATTACATGTTGGTTTTGATTGAACATTTTGCAAGTGGTTTAAATTTGTTCCATTATAGGACAAAAGTTATGAAGGGGGATTTTTTTGCATTTTTGGACTAGGTTTTGAATAGACTTGGCACTTTAGCAAAATTGTTCATAGATCAAGGCATATATAATTATGGGAAAAAAATTAGGAATTGTGTGAACAAGCTTTGATTGACCATAAGACTACTTGTGATAATTTTAAAGTTGATGGCTTATTTGAAATAATGGTACAAATGGTGAGGAAAAGTTTATAAAAATATGGATTACAAAAGGGGCATAGAACTAATTGGGACATATAGTTGCCATGGGTGGCCATGGGATATCAATTCAATAAACAAATTTTTTTGCATAATTTTCCTTTTACATTTTGTTTTTTGGGTGTGAACCCTAATTACTAGCATCCATTTCTAAGGATGCGGTTGGAATGTTGTTAATTTTGGTGATCCCGATGTGTGGGTTCAAACTTGTGAATAACATGCAACCTTGTTCAAAATAGTCATGTTATGGCAATGGAAAACTTGGCCATCATACAAATTGGAATACATTACAAAAAACCATTATCCATGGAAGTGGGTATTGACCTAAAGTTGGGAGGTTTGAACCTTGAGATTATGTTATTTGTAGTAAACAACACCTACCACATTACATGCGATAGTTGGTTATGTCTTTTAACGTGTGAAGAAGGTTTTACCTTCTAGAATTTTGTTGTTGGAAGATTGGGATGGTCAAGTATGGAAAAATCATTTGCAAAATTGTGCACCCTGTCACCTTTCACATGTCAATGGCCAAATCAATCCATCATTAGCCATAATTCTAATACGTTTGCATTTCATGTTATGTGGAGGATCATGAGGTATAACAACCATGTTAGTTTGTAATTGTTATTCCAAGGGATGAGGTACGGGTTGTTTTGCACAACCACTTGTTAAGGTTCCAACAAGTGATTAAATGTGCTCACAACGCAATGAATAAACTAATTTTATTGTTTTGTGTTATGTTTCAATACCAAGACATAAACGTGTTATCAATTGGGATAGTGGATGATTAAGGGAAGATTGTAATTTGGCTAAACATAAAGGATTTTAGTTAGAAGACTAATGATGGGGTTCATATATATTGCACCTAGCCTATGTTTGATCATGTTTGGAACCAAACTCCTTTCATCGATTACTTTATCACATTATGTCCTATTAGGTCATAGGTTTGATTATTTAATGTAAGTGGAATTTTACCCAATCCAAGGGGGTGATTTGCGTGCATGTTTTCATGTGTATGACTTTGTTAATTTTAGTAGTGTTGGGCATCAATTTCTAGTGCATGACAACTATTGAGTATTTGTTCTAGGACATTAGTTTCCTATAGTTTGTTGTTCATGGTTGAAATCTAATTTAGTGTGAACATGGTTTTGATTTTTTTATGTTTAGGGGGTTTATCCCCGTGGTGTAGCTTTGGAGTCTCATATTTGTATTTTGAGATCCCAAAGCATGCATGATTAACATGTGATTGTTTTGTGTGTTTTAAACTAGGATTCTTGTAGTTTGTAGGCAAGTTTTTAAAATTTGCGTGCATGTTTTCATGTGTATGACTTTGTTAGTTTCAATAGTGTTGAGTGTTGATCTTGTAATGCATGACATTGTCCATTTTTCGATCCTAGAACTCAAAAGTTCAATGTGTTTTTTCTTGATTAATTTGTGTTTCAAAATGACCCAAAAATTTGAGTGTTTTCTTTAGGCTTCTTATTGTCAAATATGGCAACTTTTAATCAAATTTTGTTGTCAATTTGACATCAAGTTCTAATAGGTGGCAAACAATATAGAAAGATGTTTAAATGTTTTTACTTTTATGATTTGTTTTGAGTCAAATTTGATTAAATTGTCTTATGGGTAATCTCAACTTGTGCAACATTACAAAATTCCCAAGAGACATCATAATGTAGCTGTTTAAAGACATAAAGGTCTGGGGTGGCAGATTATGTCATTTTCTTGATCACATTATACTACATAATCTTCCAGTGATGCTCATACACTCATAACAGTGACCAAAACCTATCTGTTGAACATGAATTTTGTACTCAACTCATTGAATCTGCTACCCCAGACCTTTATGTCATGGAATGGCCTCACCCTTGCCCATTATGTTGGGCAACTAATGCTAGCTTGTCCTAACAAGCTTATGGGTGCCTGACTCAACATAATGGACAGGGGGCTTGACCATTCCATAGTACATAAACAGTTTCAGTTTCTTGATGCAATTTGTGTGTGGTGGCATCCCCACATGCAAACTGGTAGAGACTCCCAAAGACAACAACTCTTCTAAACAACATTCATAAAGAGACTATAAGTCATCTGAATGCAATCTCAGCTTAGTGACAAAGATCAGAGTTGAAAGACAAAAACTTCAGCTCCAAATTGAGCATGTTGAGCATTTCAACAAATCAAACTCAAAGAGTTGTGAGGAATCCAATCCATTTCAAATCTCAAGTTTGCTTCATGGATTGCAAAATTGAAAAATACTCCACCAGAAACTTGCTTCAGGACCCCCAGTATTTGAAAACTTTTGACCCAAAACTAAGGTATGCAATCAACATGGTGGAGTTGGGACCAGTTTCTGCTTTCGGTGAAATTTCTCATCCTGGAGACAAAAGACAGGGCCCTTGCTATCGGTACAATCCTGTTTCTGGAAAAAATGGCTAATTATTTTTATTTTTTATTTTTATTTTTTGCAAAATGGCAAATAAAAGCGTTTCTTGGGTTTTCTAGTCACTAAAATTTTAAATTTAAAGAATTTCCAAATTATGTATTAAGTTCTAATAGGTAACCAAAAAATAGATAGACTTAGTGTTTTAAATTTTTAACAGCCAGATTTGGGTAATTTGTCTTATGCATGAACACCACTTCAGCAACATCACAAATTTGAAAAAAGAAAAAATATTGGTTGGGACATTTGAAATTAGTGTTTTATTTTTCAATTTTAGCTGAAGTGGTGATAGTTTGTAAGAGGATTTTGCCAAATATGGGAAAAATATGAAACGTAAGAAAATCTAAGCATCCTTCTACATCATTGGCTACCTACTAGAACTTCATATAGAATTTGGCAAAATTTTACATAATTAAAAAAATTGACAAATGCTTTTCAAAAAGGAAAAATTCCTTTTTACTTTCTTGAGGCTGAATTTAGATTCATTTCACTTGGAGAGTTAATCATTGAAATTTGTTCAATGTGGCACATAGTACCTACCTATCTTTGAGGACATAAAAGGCCAAGAGAGATATTTGATGTGGCATTATGTGGAAGTGTTGAAGAAGTTGTGGGGGAGATGGTGGCCAATTTTATCTAGGATTTGCCATTGCCTAATGTCAAATTGCCATTTCGAGATAATATATGCCACAATAAACACCACATGTCTTACATTGTAATGAATGAAAACATAAAGTTTATCTCACACATGTGCCATGAGCTGTGGCTTTTTGTGTGAGAAAAACCACATCCTCTTATACTGGTCATTTTGCAGGACTACATGCCCATGTTCTTCTTTTTCAAATTTGTGATGTAGCCAAAGTGACAATCATCTATAAAAATAAATTTAGCAAATTTGGCTATGAACAAAATGTGGAAATTAAAAATGTCTAAACATCCTTTATATAGTTTTGGCTACCTACTGGAACTCTAATATACAGATCTGACAATCCAAACATCCAAAAATCAGTTTTGGGTGGATGCAGTAGAGGGGAAGGGGAGGTAATGTAGAATTTTCTAATTCTACATTTCATCAATTCACAAACTTTTTGGCAGAGGCAAAACTTCAAGTGGACAATTTGAAATTGGACTCCTCTGAGTGAATGCTAGGGTGATGTTCAAGAGCTTAAGGATACCTACTACAAATGTGGGTGATTCAATTTACCACTTAACTTTAATCTCCAATTCAGAAAGTCAATAATATGTGAACTTGGGGGTCAATCTTGATAGGTCTCAGTAAATATGTATTCTGAGCAAGCATGATTAACATATCAAAATTGGCATTTGTTAAGAAGTGCATAGCGTTTCAAGTTTCAATCTCAAGCTTTTGCTAAATTAGTTTGTATTAGTGGTTATCAGGCACATGAAATTGCCTGAGTGATGGAAGAAAATTTGAATGCTTGTATGTGGTCATTTTTATTTCAAAAAATGCTGAAAAACTATCCCAAAAACTCACAATATTTTCAGGTTCTGAAAATTCACCAAAAAAGAAAACACTGGAGGTGATACAATTGTATGACAATTATGTAGAATGTTAATTTATGTTAATTATGTTAATCCATGTTAAGTATGTGCTCCATCCAACAAAGACCATTCATTTGGTTTGTCATCATTTCTCATTCATTTGTTTTAACTATCAATTTTACACTGTTGAATATCTTGAGTTTATGGTGATTTTGAAAACTCATGACAATTATGTTTTCCCCAATGACTAAACAATTTGTCTGAAATTGGACTAAAGTATCTTTCTATTCAAGTGTTACATGTCCAAAGATTTTTGGCCTTTAGATGCGGTGTTGGTGATGACTCCCTCACCTAGGTCTCTTTGTAAATTTTGCATTCATTGAGATTGACTTAACCATCAACCCTATGGTGATTAGATGTGGATTCAGCTTCAACCATATTGTGTGAGTGTTAAAATACTTAAGCATTCAGAATTTTATGAGGCATTTTTAGATTTAACCACAGATTTTTGTCTTCCCAGTTCCAACGTTTAATCACAAATGTTTTGACTTAATACCTAGTTTGGTGTTGAAAGACAAAACAGTTAAATATCTTAGGCAAAGACCCTCAAACCCAAATGATCAAAATGTCAAACCTTACACCAGACAAGATTAGACTTTACTTAATTTTTTGAATGATGAAAATATCTTTCAGTGTTTTATGTATGCATGTGACGTACAATGTACCACAAGTCTAGAAAGCCAGTTTTCTATTGTAACAGTTGCACTTGAAAATGGAGGTTTTGCAGCTGCACATAATTGTGCACAGTCTTGGATGTTGATAGAAGGCCTGTGACTGGTAGTGTGAGGGAAAATGATGAACAAGGTTGTGCAAAGGTTACATAGTCAGCTTTGTGAATGAACATGAACATCTATGGAAAACACTTGGGCGGATTTGCATGTCCCATTACAGAGTGTAAGCGCATGCCGAGCCACAGCCCTCTATCATTATTTAGAGCATCCACTGCGCACAGTTTAGTTTCTCCCGCATGCCCACCCCTGAAACTGGAAAAATGGACCTTACAAAGTGAGAGAGTATTTAGCTCTCACCACCTGGGTTGATCATTGTAGTTCTCGTTTTTTTCCTTGTGATACCCAGTGGGTACCTGCTGGGTATCACACACAAGAGAAAAAAACATTATGCTATAGCACATTATGTGAGGTAACACCCTCAGACCTGATCATTCTCGAAATGTGTGCCCCTCAGCTCTGCCTTGAGGGGTGACACTTATTTCAGAAATGCTCCACTCCTTGTGCATTAACCAACACATAACTATTCCTCCTAAGAATTTTGACACTCTGATTGATTGTCAGGTTGTGAGTTACAAGTTACAACCCATAACCTTGGACCTCTGTTTCATTACAATTTAGTGACTTACTAGTTAACATAAGGTACCAGCCTGGGCTCTCATTGGCCCAATGATTCCATAACCCTCTGCTACTTGGATGAGCATTTCATAACCACTCTCTACATGGATGAAAAGAGAGCATCTCGATTCTCAAGAGGGATGATTATATCCTGTATTCAGCACCCTCCCACTGGTTACCTAGTCCTTTCTTTCACAAAAGCAAACAAGAAAGGGTGGGTTTCCAAAGGTCTAGTTAGAAATGAAGAGAGAAACCATGAGTGCCATGCAAGAAATGTAAATCCAATGGTTATCACATTAACCCATAGTTATAATATAAGGCAAAACTACCTACGTGTGGGAAGACATTAAACGAGCCTATGTAATATCTAATTGAGGAACATGCCATCCGATCAGATATTCAAGTAAACCCTAGACCCAAATAGGTTTTTAGGGTTCACATGCTATGTAATATCTGATTGAGGAAGGGCCCATCTGATATCAACTAAAACCCAAAAATCAGAAGAGCCAACCTACTAGGTGTTGGGTCCACACCTAAGTAGGAAATGTGTTCAGCCCAGTAAGGCAAAACACCATTCTATCAGGTGATAATGGCTTCTTCATGGGCCAAATCCAAAGCACAGTTGGAGTTCCCCACTGTTCATTACATCATAAGTGGAACCAGTAGAATGAAAAGGGGAACCAATAGACGACCAACTGTCCCGCAAGGGGGGGAAAAAAACCTAAACAAGTACCTGAATAAGACACCAAAACCGGTTACAATTTATAACCTTGTGATCTTATGGTCACACCATGCTCGCAGTGTGTACTTCAAAACGCGTATTCTCAAATAACAACTGAGGGCTGTACCCAGGATGCTGATGATGATAGGAATGCTTTAAATTTGCAGCTGTAAAGTTTAAATCATCAGCCCCATTTGGAACCATATGAACCCATTTTTGTGTGCTTGTAGGGTAATTCACCAAAAGTAAAGTGTTCCAGTACAGACCATATTATCCCTGCCACTATTTGAAGGCAGAAGCAGTACTAGATATGTCAGGTGCATCCTCAAAAACCATACTTGACACCCCATGTTTGGTGAAGTACCATGGCAAGTTCAGCACTAATTATATTATTTTCAGACTTGTTGAAAATTTCAAAGGTTGTTTCTTTTCCGAAAACAGAATTCTTTGAAGGAAAATAGAGAACTTATAGAATATTGGGGAATACTCTTTTTCGAAATGGAGTCTTGAAAATGAAATAATCATTCAGAAACACAATGGTTAAATGTTTCCAGAAGTTAATCAGAGTGCTAAAACTTCAGAAGAGTCTCTGGAAACTCCAGAAGTTAAAAAGAGTGCTAAAAAATGATTAACTTCTGGAAACTTTCAATGATTTGGTCGGTGTATCTCATTATCCATGTATATAATTACACCCAATTTGTTGGCATTCCTTAAAGGGAAGAGATGGGTGTAGGATTTGGGGGTAATATGTTGGCTTGAACTTGGAACAAATGTGTTGGAGTCACATGACAAACAGCTAGAGACATGTACACCTTGGGTGAACCCGCAGTTTGCTTATCAAATCCATCTTGCACTAAAATTACTTAATGGTTTCATTGTATTGAATGATTTTGTTTGAACCTGTCATAAAGGCTGGAGCCACCCTTACACAATGAATCACTTGTTACTGTTAAGATGATGTGAAAACAAAATTTCTTTTTGAGCAAAGATTCAGCAGAAAGGGACACTGTTTCAAAAAAGAGAATACTCTGCCACAAATTTACTTTTTTTTAACAAAATCATCAAATTTCACCCAATTTTTCCCCTTTTTGGGTAGAGTGTTGGCACAGTTCCTTCTACTGGCTGCCATTTTAATGTTCCTTTAAAAATGTGTCGCCAATCAAGATGAAATCTGTTTTGAGATGCTCACCACTGTGGCCACATCACAAAATTGAGAGCCAAAAAGAAAAAAGAAAAAAACTGGTGAAAAACTCGTTACCTGCTAGCTTTGAAGTAATTTGGGAGTGCCACAACCATAACCAATCCTCTGGAGCAGCATTATTTTTCAACTTTTAAATTCCCAAAAGTGGCAAGTTTTTTTTTTTCCAAAAAAACAAATTTATTCAAGCATCCTCAAACAAAATTTCACAAAAACTGAATGACTAGTGTAGACTCTAGAGGTAGGTAAAAATATAAGAATCCCAGCATTGACTAAATCAACACATTTTTCAGATCAGTCTGGTCCCTCTGTCACCCATGTGTGTGGGCCTCTTGCAAGTTCCTCCTTCATTTCCCCCTTGCTCCTTCCTGGCCAGAGCGAACCAACAACCATCAAAGCATAATCTGTTATGACTCATGAACCAGTCTTTATTTTTTCAAGTCTAGGTAGTTGCTACTGTGGCTACACAGCTAAAGCTTCAATTAGCATGTGTGGCTAAATATTTGTGCAAGGTGGAAGTCACTTTGTGATTTTTTAGATTGAAGAGTGGTTATGGTTATGATGTCGAGTTGTCATTTGCAAATGTCTATAGAGTGACTACAATAAGTGTGATCAAAGGACCTGGCAATATGTGCATCGCCAAGTAAATGTATCAGGCTACAAGGTTCTTGCAATGGGAGTACACTTGGCAACATAGAGCACTAACAAAAGAATGAAATACGGTATAAAACTAATAATACTTTGATATGTATAGAATTCCAACTATTAAGTATTATGTACTTGCAAATCGCAATCCACCTAAAGAATTCAAATTATGTTAATATTTGCATGTTAATTATTGTAGCTAGCTCCAATCAAGCTCATACAACCCAATGGTCTAAGTCTACTTGTCCCCAATTTTCTTGAACACTACCGGTAATCTTTCAATTAGTAGATTGCGCAAAGTCCTTTCCTATATTCTAGCTTCTTTGCTTAAAAGTTGAAATGTTTATAAAACTATACAACCCATATTCATGAATGACCATCTTTAAAACTTGCAACAATGATTTTAAAAAGAAGAAGCAACAAACTTAAATATGCTACATGTACAAGAGTTCAAACTTCAATCATTAGATTGTGCAAAGTTCCTTCTTGGATTGCAACTTCTTCACTTGAACGTTGAAATGTTTACAAAACCCTAGAATCTAGATTCATTGATGATCATCTATAAAACTTGCAACAATGACAAAAGGGAAAGGAACAAAATTTAAATATGTTGCATGTATAAGAGTTCATTTGTTAAATTATGCAAAGTCTTTTCCCATATTGCAGCTTCTTCACCTAAAAGTTGAAATGTCTACAAAACCCCATAATCCGGATTCATCAATGATCATTTCTAAAACTCTTAATTTAATGGAACTATGAATGTATGTCATTTTAAATTTTAGATCCAAGAGAAAAAAAAGTGGCATAAGGGTGGGGACCTAGGGGTAGCATTCAAATATTACCAAGTTTCAACCCCAAATGCCCATTGAAAACATTAAAATATTCTTAGCACAAATTACATTTGATGATGGAATTGGGGTACAATACCTTATGAAGAAAATGAAAGAATGGAATTGTCCAAGATCTTTGTAGACACGTCTCTCTATAAACTACATTTATAGATTGTCGCAACCCACAACTTCCAATTATGTTTTGTTACTATTATTGTTGCATTGTTATTGCCCGAGCTAATGGACAAGCATGTGTAGATTTTGGGTGCACCCATCCAATTGATGGGTCATTTTGAAATATACCCATCTACTTGTTGGGTTTCTTTTCAAAATATGAATGTTGGGTATGTATGTTTATCAAACAAATTTCATTTTAAAAACTATACATATGAATTGTTTTTACATTTCATAGTGATATAAAACCTCGTGGTACAAAAAGGCAAGTGACAACCCCAAAAAAAAAAAAAAAGATTTGAAAGATTATGCAATGATTGATTAAAATAAAAACAAATCAATTTTAAAAGAAATATAAATTTTTGAGATATAAATATTTCTAATTAATTTGATGTTATTTTTAAAACTTCAATAAATCTTTGATCAAGATTTAATAACAAAAATCACAATGAAATTAAATTTTAATTTATTTGTATTGTTGTTTTTTTTATGTTATACAAATTTATTATTGCCCTAAAATAGTAGATATGCATGTATGATTTTAGGTTTTACCAAGCATGTATGGGTCAAAACATCACTAGTTATTGATATTTAACTCGCCAATTTTTGCACATAACCATTTTGCATTTTGCCTCATTTTGCAAGAAGATTCAAAGCCTAAAATCATTGAAGGGGATTTGAACTCCAACCCCTAGAATGGTTTTGTACATTGCAACTCAAGGTCTACTTCCACCTAATACCCAACTAGAAAACAATGAAAAGTAATTTTTTCAAAAAACTCATATGGATTTTGATGAAAGATGCACCAATGACCAAATCATGTGGTATGCTTCTAAATTCCAATGTTGTGAATTACTTGCAAAATCAAATTGAGTGAATTTATTATAACATAAAGTATTAATGCTAGAAGAAACATATTTTGTAACAATCCTTGAAAAAAAATTCCACAACAACAACATAAGTATTAAGGATCCAAATTTCAAATCCTAGGAACTAACCTATAGCCATTACGTCATTGCCACCCTTTTTTTTGTGCACCAGAAAAGAATATGATTCAAGAATCAACAATAATCATTTAGCCAAATTCATTCACTCACCCAAACTGAATCGATTTCCTACCTCCCACAAGTTCTAAAGTTATGCACCTTTTAAAAGAAAAAAATTAATCAAAAATACTAAAACGAACTAAACATACATTGTCGTTTGATGCATTCAAAAATTTAAAATGTATAAAGTTGAAACCCATTCAATATGCTTAGTTTTAAAATATATATTTAAAATATCCAAATTTCCACCAATTTTATATGATTTGTATATTTTTAATTTTCTAAACTATAAAACTCCAAAAAACCTATAATTTCAAAAAGCTTGCTATTAGTTACACATCTACACAATAACACAATTTGCCTTACCATTTTGCAATGGCTCAATCATAAGGAAAATTCTACAAAATAAAAAACCTTATTTAAAAAATTCGGTGCAAAAGTTCAAATGTGTATTCAAATAGTTCTCCAACTTGTTTTTCATGAAGGAGATGGTGTTAAATGTCCACTTGTCTTTGATAGACCCAAAATCCTAGATTGCAACAATCTTTGCTAATTTAATGTATTCCAAAAGCTTGTAGTTAAAAATGGCAAATGTATACTTTCACCCACCTTTTGAGGGGGCACAAAAGGTGGTCTTCATGAACACAACCATGTGAAAACACAACTTATTTTTCACCTTTTTTGGATTTGTAATATAATATTATGTATTAACCGCATTGAAAGTAGTCATGATTTTGCACTCAAGGAAGTGTTTTCCAAGCTCCTCAATCACTATGAGAAATCTTGTCCACCGAAACCATACTGCCCTACACCTAGAACATGGAAAGATGTGCCATTAATAATTAAATAATCACGTTAAAATTTTAGAAAATTGTACCATAGTTGCAACTTAGTTTCAAATGGGACACTTATATGATGTAATGTATGCATTGTATATACAGATGTAATTAATCATGTTTGATTTTTTGCTAAGTTACATTTTAGTTTCATGCGACAATTAGATTACAATTAGTGCAATTGTAACACCTAGTTAATAACTATGTTGCCATTTTATAGAAATATTATTTTTATTATTTTTATTATTTTTATTATTTTTGTGATTATTTTCAATTTTTCATAAATTAATACCTTTAAAAATATATATTTAGATATTTACTAATTTTTTTCCCCAATGACTTACTAACTATTGCATATTAATTAATATGTAATAGTTAATCTAAATTAGGTTACTTAATTCAAAAAATAAAATTTTAATTGAATAAAATATTTAGTTCAAATAATTCAGATAACCAATTTTTTAATAATTATGTCTTTTACCCAAATTGATATTGAATAAAGAAAATTAAATAATCTATTACCTATTACGTATTAATAAATATTTAATTGAATTAATTATTTTGAATTAATTTAATATATGAATTAATTAACTATTAATCTAAATAGATTAGTCTACTTCAAATAATTAATTCGTTAGTTAATTTAGATATTTAACTAAAAATTCAAATTCAAATAATAAATGCCTAATTATTTGAATGTTGATAATTAATTATCAAATGATAAATTATCTAAAGTTAAATAACTAATTATTTGAATTAAATTGATTAATTCAAATAACATGTTAGTTTTTTTAACTCAAATAGTTTATCATTTAACATAAATTTCTATAAATTATTTATTGAAATTCACTAACTAATTAATTATCTAAATTAGAATAATTAATTCAAATAATGAGTTCAGAAAACTAATTCAAACAATTAACTTTGGGAATCTAGATGATTAATTATTTGAATTTTATCTACATTTGGATCACTAATTATCTACCAATTAAATAATAAAGATTTGAATAAAAAACTAATTTAATTAATTTAACCTAAATGACTCTTTCAGATTTTTTTAATAATTAGTTCATGTATATATAATTATCAAATAATTACCCAACTAATTGTATAATTTAGAAAATAAAAAAGAAACACAAAGAATTTGGGAAATTGTTTTTTTATTTACAACCCAATTTGCAACTAACATGCAATAAACATATTAAACCCATATGTTTTACCTTTGAATCCCATTTCATGAATTATATAAACAAGGTGTCTTTTCTTATGTGCTCAAATTAAATGTGCTAATTTGGGATGGGCTCAAAAAAACTTATTCCTACGAGCAAAACATAAAATTAAAATAAAGATTTGCATGGCTAATTTGTAGCTCACCTACCTTTCTACCTTTCTACCTTCCTACTTACTTACCTATCCAAGTAGGTAAGTAGGTATACAACCTAAGTATGTAGGTATGTCCTACCTACCTAGTTTTATTTACCTACCTATGCTTATGTATTGACCTACCTAACTATTTAAATATATTTTTATTTTTATTTTTATTTTATTTTTTCAAAATTCAATTAATATGCCACATGGAAAACATTGATTACACCATGAGTCACAATTGAAGACCATATAAAATGAACAATCATAATGGATGGTGGAGATCAATATTTCAAAAAGTAATTATTTTCACCCAAAAATCCCCATAGTGCCATGTGTCAATTTTTGATGGATTGATGAAAATGATGTCAACATGACGTTACCATTGTAGTTGCAAATTAATTGCATTAAAGTTGCACAATTTATTCCTATACATAATTATAATTAAGTTGCGTGAGTTCCATATGTATTTGGGTTCCACATTACTTCACATTACTAGTGACAATGATTAAATTATTTTTTGTGAACATAATAATTTTGTTATAATCAATTTCTCTCTTTTCAAAAGATAAAATTTTATAAATTTCACTATATGTCATTTTGTTCCATTAATAATTTTTTTCATTCTTCATTTGGTAAGTAAAATGTCAACAAAAGTCGAATTCATTAAATAAGTTCACAACAAGATACAAATAGACAAAAGAAAAAGAATATTCAAAAGGTGCAAAAGAGATAACAAAAACTGATTCTAAAATGAATTTTGATCTATGACGAATTATAATATGGAATGACTTTGGAATTGTCATAGTGACAATCACCAAAATACCCATCCTACATAAACAAGTTCCAATGAAACATTGTCATTGGAATATGGTTTCACATATGGTGAATTACATCTGTTGCAACACATACAACTTGTCTAATAGCATTCACACCCATAAAAATACGTTGAGTTGCAATGAGTTGCAAATGGTCATTACAACTCAAAAACCCAATTACAAGGCCATTACAAATCACACCATTTTTTCACAGTGAACAGAGCCATGAATTGCTCGTAGCATTCATCCTTCATTTTGTTCACTACCATGTTGAAAGCAACTTATTGCCAAGGTTAAAGAGATGTAATACCACGAATGTTATAAATGTATTTAAGGCATTTGCATCCAAAAATTGAAGATGAAATATATTTAAACATCCACTCCATCATTTAGGACATAAAACCATGACATAGGAAAATTTTCATTAGTTAAAGCCCCAAGTTCATTGGAATCATCAAATGCTAGATCTTCAAACTTACCAAAAAGGTCATAATAGAGGCTATAAAGCTTGTGTTAGGCCCAACATGAAAAATTCCATAGTCTTTCCAATAAGTTGATTAATGTATGCACATTGTCAAACAATGGATACATGGGAGCCATAAAATGAGTTCCACATTGCATAAAAAACCAAATTCTTGGTAGTAGCATCACTTTTTGCACTTTTTGTGTGCATTTTCACAATGAAAAGCTTATATTCATAATAAATGTAGTTTGTTGGAGACAACATAGAGATCCAATGGGTTTTCACATTCTTCAATACCTTGTTGCCTTTTTTATTGAAAAGACTAAAAATCTTTTGAAAATTTGCATATTTCTTTGCATGAATAGAAACCTTCAAATATATGATTAAGTTTATGATTAGTATTCCAGTCATAAAGGACATATGTGAAGTCATTAGTGATAGTTTAGTCATTGTTTAATTTTTTTTTGTTATTATAAATTGAACTCAAAAACTTGGGGAACACTATTTTTAAATTTATAATATTTATTCTTATAAAATTATTATATATAATATAAATACTAACAATTTTTAATTTCATTATTTTTCATGCTATCAATTGTTAACATGTGTCACCACCTAAGTTATGTTAACCTAATTTAAGTGGGTAAGTAGACCACCTAATACACCTATTTAGGTTTTATTAGGTAACCTCTTAACTTAAGTAGTTTAGGTAGGTATGGAACATTCGACTAATATTTCAATGTTGACCACAACGCATGCCATTTGTTGTGTAAAAATAATAATTTGTATTCTATTTAAACCATACTTCATTTAAACATTACACAAAAGTTCAAATTTAATAATTCATATTTTATTGATAAATTTTCCAAATGAAAAAATTGAAAATTTATTCATAAATTTCCTTCAAGATGTACACAACTATATATATATAAATGTAAATTTAGTTCAAAATAAAATTATTTGAATTTTTGTATTGAATAACATTTTAATGACCATACTTTGGAAAAACGAAATTCAAACACATGATTTGTAGATGATTTTTTTTTATAGTCAATACATGAATAAATAAAATATATCTTTCATATTTTAAACCTTCATTTGGTTTAGGAATTTATATTATAAAATTGTGCTTCCAATATATCATAATTTTGCTAATAACTTTTAATTTAGACGTATGAATCCATATAATTTATCCACATAAAATATTTATCATGGATAATAAATCTATTTATTTATTTTTATACATATATTATATAATTATTTATTTAAATTTCTGATAAATTTTTAATATACAAATAAATTATATATTTCCCATATCTTGCACTTGTATTTTATTCTTAAATTATAATATTAAAAAATATTTATAATATATCATGCTTTTACCATTAAATTTTATTTCAATGTATAATATTTAATTTAATCACATTGAGTATTTAAAACGGGTTATATATCAAGTATATATATTTTTAATGTAATAAAGGTTTTTATATTACCTACATGTATAATATTAATCAAAATCAATTCTTTGCATGTTGTAGTTTATTATGTTCATTTGTACTCATATTAAATTACTAATAATCATTTTTTGATCATTGTAAAATAATTGTATGACCACATTGTTTTTGTAATGACACATCATTATGTCCATGTCATTTTCATAATTATTCTTTATTCATATTTGAAATAGTTTGATCCTAGTCACATTTTCAAATGATATTTTTGATATCCACATCATTTTGTCATCAATCATGGATGTTATATGGATGAAAACTTGCAATGAAAAAATGATATCATTATCTTATAACCACATCATCATCTACTAGTCAAGTGCACCACTAATATATGACTACAACTTTTCCACATAGGATTTGAAGTCATACCCTATGACTATAGTCAATTATGTAGTTGTTTAGGAAATATAATCATTGATTTCTTCATTGCAAAGGACATAATTCCTTCTAGTGTTGGGTCGTGAGTAAAAAATGCATACAAGCTTTATAATACACTTTCCCATTAATGGATTAAAGGAACATCCGAGATAGTTATGATAGTCAAGTTGGTCTTATGAACAAAAAACAATGTCCCCCAATAAAAAAGGGCAACTTTTATTCAAATTGCATGGTCGCTCGTGTCTTACGGCCTTGGGAAAACTATTATCATCACAACCCATGTTCACCAACTTCTGAAAAAGTCTTTCAACCCCATACCACCAAGCTCAAACATGCATTTAAACATCAAAGAAAAAACATTGTTAAAGGTGGCATAAAGACCTATAGTTTTCGCACAAATGAGGATGGGATTCCTCTTCCCTTTCTAAAACATGTGAATTGAAAGTCGTTATACATTGTCAATTATAATCACCTCATTTGCTATCACTACAATAAAAATGGCAAACTATGGTAAGCTTCCAACAACATAGGAATTGCATTACTAAAACCAATGCATTCTACAATGGTGGTTCCTTGAGCAACTATTTAGGCTCAAGAATCTTGAGGAGTAGATGTGGTGTTTGATTCAAGGTATTTCCATGGTATGGTGTATACACTTTGTGTTGAAATTATAAATACATATGATATCAAAAGTACTCACACATAAAATTTCATTCATTTTGAATTCTTCTAAAGATCACGTATAATTGATTTGGGCCTTAACAATAAAACAAGTTATATGAACCATGAATATGTAATTGCTTCATATGTTTGTCTTTATGTCATTTCATACCAATAATTTGATAAATTAAAAAAAGAAAACACCTTGTATGACAATAGTTTACCACTTTTCATTATTTTTATTTTTATTTTTATCTTCATATAATAATAATAATAATAATAATAACATTTAGCCCAATTACATCTTTAATGGGAGAACATTTTACGACTTAAAAAGATTATAATCATCAACATTATTATAACATAATGTATTATTGAACATTTATTTAACATCTGATATCTTTTTTAAAAATTGAATTTTTCATGTAGAAGATTGTTCATTATGGTTGTTTTTTTGTATATGAAACATTTCACAAACAAATTCCATTAAAACTAATATTTCTTAATCCATTTATTATCTTATAGTCTTTGTGACAAGTTCATGTGCAAGTTAGAAATGTATTCCAATCAACTATTTCATTGTTCAAACTGTTAACAAATAGGAGATCTACTCAAGTGCAAACATAGAATTTTATTGAAAGGAAACTATAACATGATGCTCACAACACAAAACATAACATCAAAAACTCCTCAAGGTTTTTGTCACATGAAATACACAAACTTGTGTAATGAAGAAAAGAGAAAAAACCATCAACACCAAGGTATTTAACTACAAGACCAAACCACAAAGAACCAAATTAATAAAAGTAAATAAAGTAATTCAACCTTATAAAAGTAACCTAGTTACTTTCCTACTCCAGTAACTAATGAAACCTAACTAGTTGAGCTTGAATTTTCAACACAAACAGGTATCAAGTTCACAACATAATGAGAGTTTAGGATGTTATTCACTTTTATTTGCATAATTATATCACAAAATCTTCTTCAAATATCTAAAAAGGCACATAAAAAATGTGTTGTAGTGAAAATTGTCAAATTGTAACTCCTTTTTGTGTACACTATACCTTGGAAACACCCCTTGCAAAAAGGAAATGTTAGTCAGTTAACAAGCTTGTCTTTCACAATGATTCAAATTGGGAAATTTTATGTCAACCTCTTTCATGCCATTGATTCAACCAAACATGTTTGGATTGATTAAACAAGTTGTGCCAATAATTTAAAGACGCCTCATGTACCCTTTATGCCTATTACAAAAGGCAACACTTTGTTGGTGACAATAATTAAAGTTTGCGAAATTCTATTTTTTGAAACCATGATTGCAACACCATGATCTAAATTTGTTTTTATGTTCAATTTAATGACCACACTTTGTGCAATCGAGAAGATGCCAACATCATTTACAAGATCGGCAAATGTGGTGTTCCAAGATGAACATGTGGACACAAAAACTATGAAAATAACCTTTGTTGCACCATTGCAAGTAGTTGTAGCCATGCTACAAGAATTGTCTACTAGGCTAACAATTGATTGTGTTATGATAATATTGAAAGTGGTGTTATTGGATAATGAACACAAGGTTTTTTATTTGAACATTTCATCAATCACCAAATATTGGCCAATACGAGTCTTGTTGGACTTTAGAACTCAACCATTGATGTTAAGGCAAGTGATAATATGGTTAGTTTAGGCTTCATGTGGAGGTAGATTTAAAGTATTTTCCATTCTAAATACAAACTCCCTTGGGTGGATTAGAGAAGGATAATGGGATGACATGCCAAACACTTTATTTGTGATTGCATCCAAGTCATCCCACCAATGGTATATCCCATGGGCTTCACATTGGATTTTTAGAGGGAAATTACATTTTATAAACTAGGATGGCAATCATGAGATGGCATGAGTGTACACCTTCTAATACATTTTGTTGGGAAAATCCTTTGAACCAAAATAACATGATGCCAAGTTTGGTTGCATTCTATGGGATTGTGAATTTTGGGTGAAAATTCCTAGAAAATAATATATTCTCATAGCTAGATATTCCCCAATGTTGGAAGAGGACCAAGGGATGGAGATGATTATAATCATTTTGAGCAGTAATCAAGAGGGACATTGGTGGGGCATTTATGCACATTTGTAGCATGTTGCATGACATTGTGTACAACAAGCATGGCAAGAGGCCTTTGCATCCATAATGATAAATGTTCGAGCCTATTTCTTGGTTGTCAAGTGACCCCAAGTCCTTTAAACTAAAAGCAAAACCATTTATCATTGTGATGACCAGGTAATGATATTCCCATATTCCAAAGGCCTTGCAATGACAAGGAAAGGTGTTTGATTGAATTAAAGACCCAAAAGTTGTTGGAGGTTGGATTGGTAGAATTATTTCTAAAAGAATATCTTTTGGCTATAATGATGCTTGCCAAGAAGGACATGCTTGGTAATTGGATAGAAAGCTAGATGTGTGGGGATTGCTAACCTTTAAATCAGCAAACCAAATCTAATAGATATGCCATGCCAACATTATAGAGAATCTTTATTGCCATTGGGCATGCTAAGGTGTTTATCACCTAGGACTTGAAGTATGGGTGCCATTAATTACTTATCAAAGGAAAGGACTAGATCCTACAAATAGCCTAAAGGTTCAAGTGGGAAGATAACCATTTGCTCCAAGTATGGAAAGATGGTTGAATGAAATTGTTCTTCACCTAATCGATGGGCAATATTAGTGCAACATGCCCATGAGGAGATAGAAGCATTTTCGGGTACAATGTATCCACAATTTATTGCAAGGCTAGTATTGGTGGCATGGAATGCACACAAAGTCCAACGATTTGTGGCATGGTGCATTGTGTGTGATAAGGTTCAAGCTTCCTTCGATGCCCTTATTCCACAATTACATCTTGACAAGTTTGGTCTATTGATGGAGTTTAAACTTTGTAAGACCATTGGCATTGACCATACAACACAATTAATATGTGTTAGTGATGGTGGATCATTTTTCCAAATGGATTGAGCTAATACAATTGTTGGACAAATCTAATGAAGGAACCACTTATGCATACTTGGATTGGATGTTGATTCAATTTAGGGCACCACTTGAAATGTTCACTAATTAAGACAAGGAGTTTTTGGGAGAGTTTGAGGTGTTGTGTGAACAAACCTCGATAGACCATTAAACCACCTCATGTGATCATAAAAAGTTAAATGGTCTAATCAAAAGGGTTGTGCAAATAATCAAAATAGGTTTGCAGAATTACAAATTACATAAAATACATTTGGATGATTGGGACCTTTAGTTGCTATGGTTGGTTATGGGCTATTAGTTTAATACCCATGTTTCACTTGCTTCTTTTTCCCTATACTTCCTCCTATTTGGTCAAAAACAAGATTTGTTTACATCCATTCATAGAAAGGCAATGATAGCCCTAGATTTGGATGATCTTGGTGTGTGGATATGTGCATGTGAATAATCACTACAACAAAAGGTGTCCTTGTACACCAAGTGATTTCACTAGATTTTGAGTGAATTCACTGGTTGTAATGAATGGGAACTAGTGGGGGAGTAATGAATTCATTAGTCTAATGAATGGGAATTAGTGGGGAAGTAGTGAATTCATTAGTCTAGTGAATGGGGATTAGTGAATTGCACCAACATTTTATAGTAGTGAATGAATAAAGTTTTTTCAAAAAGTTATGCCAATGACTTTTGAAAACCTTGTTATTGTTCAACACCATGACACATTATGATCTGCCATTGTCCATGGAAGAGGGTATCAACCATATATTTGCATATATAACCTAGGAAATTATGTGTATATTCAACAAACTATGCCTACAACTTTAATGGATGTTATAGCGAGATGTGTCATCATAAGGGTTAAAGGGCGTCGGCTTCAAAAATCTTGATTCTAAAGGGTCAAAAGGTCACATTATGGATGGATCATGTGCACAATTATGCACATGTCATCTTCCAAACATTGATGGGAAAGTAGACCCAAACCTTGCAAATTTGTTTGCATGTTTAAAATGCATGTTGTGTTGATCTATAGGTGGTGTTGCCACCATGTTGGTATGTAACCAATGCTCCAAGGGTTGGCACATGCAATGCTTAACACCGCTTTTGGAGATGGTTCCCAAGGGAGATTGGTTATGCCTTTAGGGCACACATAAATAGGTTCCATTTACTTGCAGTCAAATTTTTGTAATAATGATTTTGTAAAACAATTATTTGAATGAAATTATATTTGGTCAAGGATATGTGGATTACAATTAGGCGACTAATGATGGGGTTCATAATTGTGCAAATGGCTGAGTCATTCATCCTTTGGAACCAAGGTGTCCATTGGTGGTAATCCCATAGCACATGTTTCAAACCTATATTTATGTTGTATTATATGGTTAAAAATGATCTTATCCATTGATTGTGAGTGA
>Ga0209208_10000333_pt1 | contig 58462 bp, 44 predicted proteins | sample S1TSphfallax_3_FD_187694 | JGI IMG/M metagenome (GOLD analysis project Ga0209208, IMG submission 187694) | Host-associated microbial communities from peat moss isolated from Minnesota, USA - S1T2_Fd - Sphagnum fallax MG (SPAdes) (version 2) | ecosystem: Host-associated > Plants > Peat moss >... | reverse complement strand
GTAACTGCAGATTTGTTACATGCAAAATTGCAAATCACAAATCTATGTGTGTAATATTTATTGGTTGATTTTTCAGCACTAGAGGAATATAATAGAGACCTGATATGTATAATGTACATTAGTTAAAGTAGGTGTAGGTGTGCTACTAATGCTAATGTGGCAATGGTTAATGCTACTAATCCTGATACATCATAACCTTAAACCCTAACCCTAACCCTAACCCTAACCCTAAAACATGTTTAACATGTATGATGGAAAACCCTAACCCTAACCCTAAAACATGGGCCAACAATTGCATTTGCAACTAAATCTAACAGTTGTTGTGCTGCCATGTGGCGCACTATAAATGGTCTGATGAAAAACCCTAACCCTAACCCTAAAACATGGGCCAGCAGTTGCATTTGCAACTAAATTTAATAATTGTTGTGCTGCCATGTGGCGCACTATAAACGGTTTGATGAAAAACCCTAACCCTAACCGTAACCCTAAAACATGGGCAAGCAGTTGCATTTGCAACTAAATCTAACAGTTGTTGTGCTGCCATGTGGCGCACTATAAACGGTACAATGAAAACCCTAACCCTAACCCTAACCTTAAGACATGGACCAGTAGTTGCATTTGTAACTAAATCTAACAATTGTTGTGCTGCCATGTGGCGCACTATAAATGGTCTGATGAAAAACCCTAACCCTAAAACATGGGCCAGCAGTTGCATTTGCAACTAAATCTAACAATTGTTGTGCTACCATGTGGCGCATTATAAAAGGTGCGATGAAAAACCCTAACCCTAACCCTAATCTTCCCCACGTGCACAATGACATAGCATGGTTGATCCAACACGTGTCCGCACCCCAACGGCTACGACTTGGACGGTCTAGATTAACTAAAGTATTCTTAAAATTAAATATTCAATTACAAAATAAAAGTACACATGTCCGCATATAATTGGGTTAGCTAGTTCAATGGGAATGCAACCCCTGTAGTTGCATGCAGTCACACTTATAACTGTTAGTATAGAATATGGGTGGATGAAACCGTATAACCCAACCGTATATACTTGTCATATACGTACTGTCGCATGTAACTTGTCCTATGCAACTAGGCAAATTTGCAGTTGCATGTGTCGCATGCAACTGAAAACCAGTTGCATACGACAATTGCAAAATGACAAATTTCTAGTAGTGTCATGCCAAGTTTTATTAGCTTGAATTTGTTGTTGTGTGGGGTTTTTTGGGAGAGGAGGTTCATTCTCATCACTAATTATGAACTCCCAATAACCTTTCCCCATCAAAAAATTCATAATCCTAAATTTTCACACTTGGAAATTGTTCTTATCTAATTTCTCAATTGCAATTTGAGAAAGACTATCCACCATTTTTCAAAACAACATTCAATGTCTTGTTAGGGTTTCTAGGATTGAGATTAGGGTTTTCCTTCCTTAGGTTTATAGGATTAGGGTTAGGGTTGAACAAAATGGACCTTGTATATGTATGTATGTCTCGAGTATTATATGAAATTCTATACTATACATAGGTTTTACGTATATGTATGTATTTCGTATAATATCTTGTATGGTATTAAATACATGATTACATAACAAAATTTCATATGAAGGTCTTGATAATGTATTTGCGCTTCCCAATCTTCAAACTCCTTTCAAGTTCTCCCAAGTTGTATTTGCTCCACTTCAAAAATTTGTTTTAATGTCTTCTTAATGTAAACTTCTGTCATAACAACTTTGCGAAGCTACACCGCTCACATATGACCTTGAATCCTTTTGAAATTTTGTTGAAACATGTAAAGCTATGTCTACTATTGTCTTTCAAAATTTTAGGTCATTTTACTTCATAAAATGAGAAATCTTGTTGCTTTCCTTGAAGTCACCTCAAACTGGGACTTGAACACAAAATGATTTACAACTTGCTCTCAGCAACTCCAAACTCCTTGATATTTTGAAAGACACATAAGATATATGTCTTCTATCTCTGTTCAAAATTTCAGCTCTATTGGTGACAACCACAAAGAGTTATTATTCTCAAAAGAAACTGACTTCAAAACTTAGGCTGAAAATTTAGATGTTTGAATCTCTCTCAATACAAATCCAAATGACTTGAAATTTCTCTCACATATTGAGTCCTTTATGATCTATAAGATCCCAAAGCTATAGATCCAAAAAATCTCAAACAAAGGAGATATGACTAAAAAACCAGATTTGACACATAATCTTCATAAACTCATAACTCTCACAAAACACATCTTTTTCTTTTGAAAATTTGAGAATAGAAGCGTCTTATAATCTTCTACAATCTCTCCAAGTTTCACTCCAAGATCTTTTCACAATAGATCTAGATCTAGATTTAAAGATCTAACTTCCACAACCTTTGATATGTGGATCTCTTCTCACCTCTTTCTTTTCTTTTCTTTTTCTTCATTTCTCCCCTTTTTCTGTTTCTCTATTGCACTTGACAAACTCCTATGATATTACTAGAGACTCTCAAGCTCTAGTTCTAGAGACTTTCTAGCTCTAGATCTCTTTCAACCTTCTCATCAAACAACCTAAGCTATGATACAATGTTAACAAATAGGAGATCTACTCAAGTGCAAACATAGAACTTTATTGAAAAGGAAACTATAACATGATGCTCACAACACAAAACATAACATCAAGAACTCCTCAAGGTTCTTGTCACATGAAATATACAAACTTGTGGAATGAAGAAAAGAGGAACAAACCATCAACACAAAGGTATTTAACTACAAGATCAAACCACAAATAACCAAACTAAAATAAGTAAAGAAAGTAATTCAACCTTGTGAAAGTAACCTAATTACTTTCCTACTTTAGTAACTAATGAAACCTAATTAGTTGAGCTTGAATTTTCAACACCACAAAGTGCATACAAAAATCATACTTGGATTTCTAGGAAAACGTGTAAATACTTCAAAAGAAACCTCTGCCTTCTCAATTTACAAGATGTAAGTGGTAGTTGAAAAGAAAAAAACCTAATAGTCTATGTGGTATCTAATGTAAACTTCCTTCCATGTTACAATGGTTGTGTCGTACGAAAATTACTAACATTGTAGAAATTATGAATGAACATGTGCACACATAAGTCGAGATGTGTGGTTAGTCTTTTACACAATTTACTTTTCATGAAAGCTAAATTGCTAAAAGTCCTTTCATCTTCAACTAAACCCAAAACTTGCACCATTATTTCAACAACCTTTATGTACTCATTTAGCTTCAAAACCAAAAATGGAGAAGATTGGATCTTCAACCACATTTGAGTGATTGCGTTCACATTTGATGGCTTTTACATCATTGCCTCAACATTATCATTCATGGCGGTTTGAAATAAGAAACTTACACATCAAACTATCATGAATCCAAAAGCCCAACAACTACTACACCATCTTTGATCTTTTTGTCAACACATAATGCAGCCTTGATCTTATCCAAATGTGGGAGGAAGTTCTTGGTAACATGTTTTTCACACAACCAATACTATAAGTACACAATGCCAAGAGTTGACATGATTTCTGCATAAGGGAATTTACAAGACAATTCAACACATAGTGTTGTGGCAACTTTTGAAAATGCAACCTTCACTGATTCAATTGTGGCAAATTGGTCACTCATATTCACATGAACATGAACACCATTAGAACCTCCATGGTGATGGAGTCCATAATTGTGGCCAACAATGTTGAATGCCAATTATGGCATTAAGTACAAATCAACATCAAATTCATGTGAAACCTAGGTGAAGGGTGGTAGCTCACTACAATGTTCAATGTTCAATGTTCATAAACAACAGTGAATTCATTGAAGACAAAATCATCATACTTACAAAAAGGATCAACATAAAGTCAGTGTAACTTGGCCTCTTCTAATTTCATGACATCAATGGACTCACAAATAAGAACATTTCACCTTTGAACATATTTAATTAATGTGTGCACCATTTCCAACATTGGAAGGATGCATGGCAAATCAAGAATGAGCTCCAAATCACACAATAGATCCAAATTCTCTCAAGTAGGCTTACTCTTTGGTGCATTTGTGTGCATCTTCACAACAAGTGATTTGTACTTTCCTAACACATGTTTCAAAGGCCTCAACATTGATATCCAATGAGTTTTTATATTTCACAACAATTTCAAGTTTTTTGTTTCTAGTGTCTTTGCAAGGTTCATAAATTCCAACACCTTATTTGGACTATGTGAAAAAAAGGTATACAAGGATTGTAGCATACCTTTGATGTGCATAACCAAGGATAACTTGTTCAAAACCAAGATAGCTATATTGGTTTGATGTGCCACACTGTGCACACCAATGAGAAATGGGCAATCTATTCTTTTGTTTGAATAATCAGTTTAAACCAAATGCCTTGAAAGATTGAATCACCATCACATCTAAGGTAGATCCACTTGGTAGCAATGTCAAAATTTGTAGGGCTCATGTATCTACCCATCACATCCAACTTTAATGTTGTCTGAAGTTACACCCACTTCAACCTTTTCAAGGGTCAATAAAACATGAACACATTTCCAATTATGCATCACATAAAGCATGGATACTAATCCATTATTACGCATCAACAATGGTCACCTCATTGGCACTAACAATAACAAAATTAGCTTCTAAGATTATAAATAATGTCTTGGAAAGGACCACATCATGCATGGCCTTTGCAATATACCAGCCATTTCTATTTGACCAATGTTGTAGTAGGGTGTTTTTGACCTTTAGCAACAAAAATAACTCCCTCAACAACTCATATTCCAACATTGGCCTCCCATGTAGGAGAATATGCAAGACTATAACAAATTATATGAACTTTTTATGAGTACCCCAATGAATCCTTGATTAAACTAAGGTCATGACATATTTCGAGTTCCGCATAGAATAAGTCTTCTCATTATTGGCATGTGCATCCTTGTAGTATAAATAATCTTCAACAACTATGCCAGAACTAGGTATTGTTGCCTTGCAACATCCAACATGTTTATGAAGTGTGTTGAACTTAGGAGCTAACAACTTTGGCTTTCCTTCAATATTGCTGCAAATTTTACATCGGACTTGGGTAACCAAACCATCTTCCCCAACAATTGTTTTAGCCCATGGAAAACGACAAGCCCACATATCTTGAAACACAAAAGTCTTTTCATAAGACCTTCATAGTTTCTTTTTAAGAGGTTCAACAAACTCAATAGGTTCCTTTCCATTTTTCTTGCTTTCAATATTGCTACTTGAACTAGGGCTTATAGTACCACCAAAAGCCACTTGTACATTAGATGCAACATGGGGCAATGAATCTGAGGTTGCATTTGGTTCATCGATAAAAGATAACTTAAACTTAAAAAAATTTGGCACTTGGAGGGGAGCCATGTCTTTAGGAAACCCTAGAATGAATGTATAATACATATGTAACACACAAAAACACAAAGAACAAGACAAAATGACAAGGATGAGAGGAAGGAAAAAAACTTAATCATGTGTCGTGAATTTTGATTTAAACACTTGCATTGCAGCTTGTAGTCATTTTGTGCACACCTCTAGCTTGTAGCAAACATAATATTGAGTAAATTAATGGAGCTCTTACCTATTGCACCTTCCCATTATGCTCAAGCTGCACCACTATGAACACAATGACAACTATCTTGGCCTTAAACTAATGGTGCTAACAAGAGAAAAAAATCTACACACAAAACATGGTTCAAAAAAGATTTGTGCACTAAACCCTTACCAACAAAGAACAAAGAACCTTGAATACATGGGGGTTTTAACCAAAAACAATATAGCTGGTGAACAGCCCCATCCAACGATGGGGATTAGACTTGGCAATCTCAATTTTATTCAACGATGGGGATTAACGATCTAAATCTTATTTTAGGGTAGGTGTATGGTGAATGAAAGTTTATTGAACATTAGGGTTGGCGAATTGAAATTTATTCAACGGTGAAAATTGGCAATCGAAGATTTATGGGGCAACATGATTGGCTTATTAAACGATGGATATGTAGTTATAAAGGTTATGTGCCCTAAAACTTTATGTGTTGATGGCAACGGTAGAAAATAGTGGTTCGATTTCTACATGCGATGAAAGATGATCATGGAAATATACATGGCGATAATAGGTGGCAAGAAGGGGGCTTTTCACTACTAAAATTCCCAAGAATTCTAGTAAAAAAAACCAGATTTGGGTGGGGGGCCAAAAAGACCCCTATCATTTTGGACAAATTGATTTTAACATGTCCACTGTGACTGGGGTGGTCTTTTTGACTAGCAGAATCAGGACCATTTGACTAGTCAAATGATTTAGATAATTTATTTTAATATTATTATTAAAAATAATTTGTAAGCATGCAAGTAGGTAAGTAGGTCATAAAAATGTAGATAGGTAGGTGGTAGCTTGACCTAACCTAATATAACTTATTTAACTTATTTAACATGACTTAGCTACCTACTTTAACCCCTTAAGCATATACATAGATTACAAGTATTAGGGATTGAACCATTGACCTCCCCAATGATAAACCAAATCCTTAACCAATGGACCACACCATCCAAATGTGTTTTATTATTGTCAAGTTTTTTATTTCATGTGTTTATTTCAACACATCATTACAATACTATGAAGTACGTAGGTAGGTATGTTGTAGGAGGTAGGTGGGTGGGTGGGTAATTAAATGAGTAGGTAGGTAATTAATAAGTAGGTGGGTGGGTGGGTTGGTGGGTAAGTTGATAGGCATGTGGTTAATAGTAAATAAGTAGGTAGGGAGGTAGGTGATTGGGTAGCTAGGTAAATAGGTAAGTAATAATTAGTAGGTGGTTGGGAAGGCATGTTGGTAAGATGGTAGGTAGGTGAGTAGGTTATAATAGGTAAGTAAGTAGGTGGGTGGGTGGGTTGGCGGGTAAGTCGATAGGTGGGTGGCCAATAGTAAATAAGTAGAAAAGGAGGTAGGTGATTGGGTAGATAGGTAAATAGGTAAGTAATAATTAGTAGGTGGTTGGGAGGGCAGGTTGGTAAGTCGGTAGGTAGGTGGGTGGGTGGGTAGGTAGGTTGTAATAGGTAGGGGTAAGTAGGAAAGTTGGTAGGTTGTAGTAGGTAGGTAAGTAGGAAGGTTGGTAGGTTGTAATAGGTAGGTAAGTAGGAAGGTTGGTAGGTTGTAGTAAATAGGTAAATGCGAAGGTTAGTAGGTTGTAGTAAGTAGGTAAGTAGGAAGGTTGGGAGGTTGTAGTAGGTAGGTAAATACAAAGGTCAGTAGGTTGTAATAGGTAAGTAGGTAGGTAGATAGGAATGTTGTAGAATATGGTAGATAGGTAAGTAAGATGCCCCATTTGATTACAATAACATTGGCCATTTTGACTAGAATTATCATTTATTTATGTCCAACTTGACTAAATGTTTTAATTGACTAAACGTCATTGGCCATTTTGACCAAGGTGGTCAAGTTTTTGTCCAATTTGACTAAATGCCCAAGTTAAAAAATAGTCAATAGGTCATTTCAACCAAGTTGATTGGTCAAAAAATACACATGTCATTCAAGCCCTTAGCCTCTAATCAAAATGTACATGTTCAATAATCAAGAAAGACCAATTAATCAACTTGGACCGTTTGAAAAACCAAGAATTCTAGTAATGTTTAGGTGATTTCATTTAAAATAAATTCAAAATAAACAAAGGCCAAATTGCAGGACATTTTTAGTAGTTACACTTTGGTGACAAATCATTGGAAATAAAAATATTGCTACAAAGACCACAATTGTGTATATATGTATTTTGTAATGCATTTTTGGTTGAATTTTACTTTTGGTTTTTGTGATTATTGTTATTCAAAATTTGTATGTTTGTAAATAAATTGCAAAGTACAAAAGTTTAGAATAAAACAATGTTAGATATTAATAGTTACCATGCTCCAAAACCAACCTATTAATGTGCATGTGTATGTAGAAAACCTTTATTTTGGACTAGATGTTTTGTAACTCAATTAGGTATTCCAATTACATGGTGTTAAAGTATGTGTGTATGTGAAGGACTTTTATTTCCTTTTAAAGGTTTTGCAATTCAAGTGGAGATTCCAATTTCATGGTGTTAGGGTCTAACCACTTGAATGGGTCTTTTATTTGTTTCTTCAAGTTTTATAATTCAATTTAATGCTCAAATTGCATGGTGTTAAGGTATATGTGTATGTGAGGGGCTTTAATTAACTTTTAGACATTCTCCAATTCAAATGGACATTCCAATGTCATGGTAATAGGGTTTACTTGTATGGGACCTTTATTTGCTTCCAAAGGTTTAGCACAATTGGGTGCTTCAAAATCAACTTATTGGGGTTTGTGTGTATGTGAAGGACCTTTATTTTCTTCTAGATGTTTTGTAGTTCAAGTGGACATTCCAAGATCATTGTCCTATTGAATGGAACCTTTATTTGTTCCTAGAGATTCTACAACTCAAATGGACATTCCAAGATCATGGTATTAGGGTATATGTGTATGTGACTAAGATTTTTGTTTATGTCATGTGGTTTTACTATTCAATTGAATGTTCCAATTACATGGCAATAAGGTTTGACCACACAAATGGGTCATTTATTTGTTTCATGTGGTTTTGCAATTCAAGCGGACATTCCAAACCGTGGTATTACAATTTGTCTTATTGAATGGGACCTTTATTTGCTTCTAGATGTTTGTAACCCATAATTGTAATGCATGTTGTTAAGGAAATCCAAAGATTGTATTGGAGGTCTATAAATAATTTTGGTTTGGAGATCTAGAGATTATTTTGGTTTGAAGATCCAAAGTGTATTTTGGAGATCCATAGATAATTTTGGCTTGGAAATCATTAAACAATTTTGGTTGTTTGTTTAGGTTTGAGTGTGAATGTTGTGTGTTCATTTTTAAAGAATGGGCAACTTCTAGAACTAAATGATTTGATGGCGGAGATTCAAGAATTCCATGTTGGGACAAGGTGCTTGAAAAAATTTGTGGATTTGTGTAGCTTTGATATAGGAGTGGTGTCATATAATGTTTATTTTGTTGCTTATAACACTAGCAAAATAAACATAATTCAATTAATTTCAAATGCAATGTGAAAATCCATTTGCCAAGATTACATAAAGGCATAATTTAAAACCATTATTTGTTGAAAAGACCTTGAAGGACAATCTACAAGAAACTTTGAAACAATTAAAAATGGGGAAAAGCTAAACCTTAAATCTTAAACCCAACAAAAAGCTTAAACTTGTAGCTATAGCTCCTATTAGGCCATAGGCTCTGATGTCATATAACCCACATGCCATATCATCCATAAGCTAGATAGCCATATAGCCAAAATAGACATATAGTTTTGGGCTATAGCTAATTATAGCCCAATAAGCTTAGTCCCCATAGGTTTTGTTCAACCTTGATATAACACCTATAGCATAGATTATAAATCAACAGCTCATGGGCTGAGACAAAAAATTCCTTAGAAAGGAGTTGATACTTAGTTTTAAAAGTTTAGTCCCTTGTTGCAAGACTTTGTCAACAATAACAAAAATAAATGAAGCTCAATGGGAGGTGAAAGTCAAGCCCGACAAGAAAAACTCTGATACATGATGCTTTGAAACATTAATCTTACTTGTTTGGGCATGAATTTTGTGTAGGGTAAAGCCCTAGTACTAAGGCTTTATAGAACATAAAGACTGAGGCACTTGCTGGAGAGGAAAAGCAAAATCCTCGGCCTTAAACAGAAAAAAAAGCCTGTTACAAATCAGGATATCCTGCATTAGATCTGAAGATCCTGTGTCTTCTGCCTGGGGAAAATTATGGGTTGTAATATGAATCTGTCTTACATTAGACATTTCCACTCAGGTCTGTTTGATTTTGTACACACTCTTCAATTGCTGTGAACAGCAAATGGAGGTTTGTCTTTGTGTTGCAAAATGGTGTGGCCCAAAAGTTTTAACATATATCAAGAACATGAGTTCAGTGTGTTATGATTAGCAGGTTTACTTCACATGGCTCAGTCATGCACATTGCAGTGATTCTTTGGAAGCAAACTAGTGAAGTGGCAATAGTATTTGTCCTAGGCTTTCAAATTGTGGGGGCAACGACATGTCTTTGAAGAATAGTCCCTTCTATGGTTTATCAATTTTGTTGCATGAAGAGGAAAGCCAATGGTTGATTATCATTTAATGTTAGGGACCTTTCTTTTTTTTCCATCTGGGCTATAGTAGGCCATCACTAGCATTGTTTTTGTCCTGACAAATCTTGTAATTTCTTGACCCCTAAAATTGGGAATGTTTTCTCTTGTGTAAATTTGACTAATTTTGCAAATTCATTGAGTTTTTTTTTGCCAAATTCTTGATATCACAAAATTGGAAAAAATAATGCCTGATTTATTTTATACTAGCACATCATACTTCCATCTTAATGAAAGACAGTTGTCATTATTCATTACTGGGGTTTCCACTGGAACAGACTGGCCATTTGTGAGTGAGCTTCTTTTGAGTTGGCTACTCAAATTCCCATGCACAACACCACCCACAAAGTGCACACATTGCAAAATTGCATAACTCCAGAAAGTCAGCCATTCAACCCATATGGGAGGTTTCTCAGATCAGTAACTCTAGCACCAACTACCTACTGTAATATATATACATAGCTATCAATTTCCTCAAAATCCTTTCCAGTGCCAGTGTTGTTTTTACACAAGCACTTGCTTTGGTTTTTGGATGTATGCTCAAAAGAAGTCCAAGTTCAAGGGACGTCCTTGCTTGAAGAATTTCGATTTTGGGATGTGTGAATAGGTATAGGGACATTTTCATGAAACATCATTAGGCATTTTATCCAAATATTCAGCAATTTGAACACAACTACTTGAGATTTATCATGTTTCTTATGTAATGCTATCTTCATTACTAGATTCCTCCTCTTCCTTTTTTGAATTGGCAAATGTGAAGCACAATAATATTTGTATTCATGTGTCTTGAAGTGAGAACATATGAGGCTTGTGATCACATGAATTTCAGAAATTATTCTCTAAAATTACCTTGACAAATCAAATACATAATATGAAACTCCAAAAAGCACAATCTTGAAATAACACAAAATTTAAAATCACAACACACATGATGCAATCTTATCTTTTGAAATAAAATTCTTCTAAGTTTTAGTCTGCAACATTCTTTTTAATACATGTCATGATCATCATCCAAAAAAGGTTTTACTTTTGGAATTGTTTCTTGTACAAGTTCTTGAAACATTAAGATTTAAAATGTGCCAAAAACTTAAAAAGTTTACTGTGAGATGCTCAAAACTCATTTGTTTTAAAATTAATTCAATTTGGCATTTGGCTATCAAATTTGACCAGAAGGTAAGGTAGTTTAACTATTGGTTGTTAAAGAAATACTATTTTAATGTTTTAAGAGGAGCTGGATGTTTGGAACATTGTAGCAAGTTAAAAGACATCCTTACTACACCTTGGAACTTTAGATTGAAATAAAGATGACATCTATGCATAATATATGTATGAAAAAAACTTCAACTTAAAATGTAGGCCTATAATTGAAATATCTTACATACAAACACAACTATGCACACACATGCTCATTGTTGTTGGGGCCATGCAAGTATGATTGGTGTTTCCCCTGGTTTTTTCTCCCCCTTTTTGCATCCCTAGCTACTATATAATACCAACATACTTTGAAAATAGTGACTTCACAAGATTCTCATCACTAATATACAAAGAGTTCAATATTTAGAGTCCCCTATTGTCATGATGGTATGTATTATGTACTTTTGTACCTTGTGCATCTTGCTACTCTTGTATACCTTAGGCCTTAGTCACAATTGGGGTACTAAAAAAGATTGTCACATTTCAAAAGATTCAAATTCACAAAAATTAGCTATGAATTATGTTTCACCTTTGTATTGCATTTTCAATTTCAAATTACCAAAAAAGTATAAGTTGCAAGAAACATAAAGATGGTCCATGTTTTTAATTTGGTGCAAAATTTAATGTCCTTAATATAATTTTTTAAAATTCAAAACATGTCCTTACAATTTCAATCTTTTATAAAAATGAATAAGATTTTATAAAAAATCAAATTGCATCAAATATGAACCATAAAAAAATGTTATTATTATAGATATCAAATGCCATGAAAATGATGTCATATACATTTTCCAATATTTTGATAAATTTTTAGAAAAATGAAAATTTCAAAAAATATTAAACAAAAATTGTGAAAGTATTGTGTTATAAAACACATGAAATATTTAGATGCAAACTAATGTTGGATGTAAAACACATTTACAAAAACATTAAAAAACATTTTCAAATACATGTATTTAAAGTTACATGTGTCACACGATAAAAATTGTTTTCTTTGAATTTTTAGGATTACAAAGTCTTTAATCCTTGTTCCGGTGGGGTACCTTGATTGTGAATGTGACCTTTAGCTTCTTTGTGCCCGCACTTTTGTGCATGTCAATCCTTATGTTGCTAGTGGTTTGGATAGTAAAAAGGTGAACCTTAGGAAAGAACAAGCCTGTTTCCAAACCTAGTGGTAACATGACACCATCTGTAATAAATTATTTGATGAAATGGTACCAAACTGACTTTGAAGGTATGATATTATGTTGGGAAAGTATTGATTTTTGTAATTGCTGGATGATAAAAAAATAATTTGAGGTTTTTGACTTGTCATGATTTTCTATCGTGCCCATGGATGTGTGCAAATCTGAAATGATCAAGTCTGGGATATGTTCCAATTTTTTTCACGGTCATATTTGCCGATGTAAAAGCATTTAGTGTAAAAACAACCTAGCTTGGAAACATGGTCTTCATTTCACGTAGATATCCTAGATGATTGGAACTTCTATGAAAGATGCTGGAGTTCTAAGGCTTGAAGTCACGACTGACACCGAATCCTGGCCAAATGGCTTGTTTGGCAAACATAGGTATACAACATCATTAGATAATTACTAGACTACTACTTTTTTTTGGTTTGTGTCCCTGATCTGATCTTTGAACCGATATCCACTTTCCTATTTTCGTTGTTTTAAGACAAGTGAACGTCCTAAAACGGAAAGCCTCTTAAACAGCCACAATAGAGAGTTACAACGTAGTTTGCATCATTCCTTGGTGAGTTGACATCAGAGTGAGATCACAAGTTTGCAGTGACATTAATAACAACACTTCTTCAATTAAAGAGTGTCCTAACATCACAGTTCTCTAGTGACGGCTACTGCGATTACACGATGTACAATGTGTCAGGTCGCGGTTCAATGTGTCCACTAGCCCCTTCTCCCCCGCTTGACTCACATGCTAGAATGTTGTCAGAAATTCTTCTGTAGCCATTGACTCTCTTTTTTAATTTAATTTATTCATTCCGCCCAAAGAGGTGACCTCAAATCTAATTACCTACCTAGGGGACCTTCCAGTCTCTTAAGAAAAGTGTGGGATTCGAGGTTGGTTTTTAAGCAGAAAATTATTGTCGTTTTTTTATGGTCGCTGAATAATCTACTGCAGTACCTAATGACACAAACTTTTATTACCCATATCAATCGTACAGTAGGGTAAAGATTAGATTTAGAATTTAGATCATTGAAGAATGTGACGGCCCTTTTTTATTGTCCTTTCACATAGGTTAAAATTTTGCATAAGGTACAGAGCTTTAAGCGTTTGATTAATATTAGGTAGTAGTTGTGGCCACTACCAACATAAAAAATAATCATGCTTGCGCCTCCTCCTGCATCTGGCCCCTCTTCCCCCCATGATTCATTGATGGTTGTTAAATGCCACTCCCAATGAACCCCCCCCCTCCTCTCTCTTTCTTCCTTATTCGTACTGTTTCCTGTTGATGAGCCGTTCCAACGCCAACTTTGGATCCTACAGTATACCCCCTCAAGTGATCAATTGATAATCCCTCCCCACTCCACTCCACTCCACTCCACTCCTGCACCAGGGCTGTGTAGATGAAGCAGCAGCTTCTGCTGCTGCTCCTGCTGCTGCTAAGTTAGTTGGGACGGAACCACAAGATCTGTGCCTGGTGTTGGATCTCTCACAGCTTCCCTATAGTTCACTATTCATGAAGAAGTGAAGTTAGGTGGGGTCCATTATGGGCCAGAGTGAAGCAGCACCCGCCAGTATGCACCATCCACTGGATGGTTGCCCCTTATGACTCACTTGTTGATGAATCTCAAGAGAGTTAATTAATATCTGCTTTCACCTTGGTAACCCATTCTGTAAGAAGTAGGTCCTATATACGTACTAGGAAAATATGTGATTACTAAGTGTACATACAGAGATGGATTATAGTTTATTACCAGTGTTGGGCATTCTTGACTTTTATGAAGAACTGGATTTTATGAAGAACCGCCAGTTCTGATTCTTAAAAAAATAAATTCTGGTTCCAGGTTCTATTCTTCCAAAAACAATTCCCGTGTCGATTCTGAAAATCAGATTCAATTCCAAGTAACCTGAATTAGAACCAGCGATTAACTGTCAGTTAACCTCTGATTATCCCCCTGGTTTTAGTGTTTTTATTTCAAGAATATTGGTTCTGGTTCTTGTTCCAGTTTCCCACATAAGTGGAACTGAGAATCTGGTTCTGGGTCTAATTCTTTAAACATAATTTGCTTCTGGTTCTAGAACCAATTCCAAAAACCAGACCCAGGTCTGGTTTTGCTCTTACTACCCAAAACTGGAACTGATGGTTCCAACCCTCCAAACCATGTACCTGTCCAATGTTGGCTTATACGCAGGTAAAAGGGCTGTTTGCTACCTTACATACTAAGCAGGTGATTAATAAATAGGTTGGAAAAAAAAGCAATCATCTAACTACCATGGTTAGCTAGGGAACTGGAGCCCAACCAAAAAGTGTTTTCTGACCACCGGAGTGAACCAGCACCCACCAGTACACCATCCACTGGATGCCTCTTATGACTGAGATGTGGATGAACCTCAACATAGTTAATATCTGGTTTCACCTTGGTAACCCATTCTGTAAGAAGAAGGTCCTATTATAGGTAGATATATACGTAGTTAGCAAACTAGGTGATTACTAGGTAAGTAGATGGTTTATACATAGGTAAAGGGATGTTTATATTTCCTACTTACTAAGCAGGTTGTTAATAGCGAGGTAGTGAAAAAAGCAACTAAGCTGCTAACCACCATGATGGTTACCTAGGGAACTGGAATTCCACAGAGAACTTACCATCCATCCTTCATGGCCGCTTTATGGGTGTAGGCCAGAGTGAACCAACAGCCACCAGCACACCATCTACACAGCAATACTGGAATCCTGTTATGGTTCAGTTGTGAATGAAGCCAGACTGAGTTCACCTCGGCTTTCACCTTGGTAACCTATCCTGTGGGCAGGTAAGTACGTGAGATCTTACATGGCTACTAAATGAGTAGATGCATGCACATGGTTAGTAAACAGGCAATGGTTAGTGGGCTTCAGTATGGTAAGTACTAAATACAGCAATCGGTTATTGTTAGTGGACTTTAATACTTTAGGTGTTAAAACAGAGAAACTGGCAATGGTTAGCAAATAGGTAACTAGTCAGTCGGGTTTAGTAGGGTAAGTGATTAACAGAGCAGCTAGTCATGGTTAGTGGGGTTTAGTAGTTTGCCTGCAGATGGGCAATAGGTGAAAGGTGAATAGTAGGTGTAGGAGTGGTAAATACTGCAACTGGTTATGGTGAGTGGGGTTTAGTAGGATAGGTACTAAACACAGCAACTGGTGATTGTTTAGTACAGTGTTGGCTGGGTATATAAGTCCTGGCCAGGCATCAACCAGGGCATGCACCCAAGTAAGCCTTGACCAATGGGCAATGACTAACAAAAAAAATCAGGCCATTGTGGGGGTGAGCATCTCACATTGCAAACTTGTGTAGGACATTAATGTTTAGGGTTATAAATTTTAGGGTTAGGTTTAACTTTAGTTTCTCTCATTTTGTTGTTGAGTTCCCCTACACAAAAGCATGAGCTCCATCGTTACAATGTACACTTCAATGCACAATGGAAAAGAAGGTCAAAATCTTTCTCCTTTTGATGTCGTTATCTTGATATCATTGGCAGCTACTGATCAAATTGTGTGTGCATTGATTAAAAAATATATGTTTTCTTGATTTTGTGCTTCATTTTCTTATTTCGTCATTTTTATCATTTTGTTCCAAAAGTTGGAAGGCCTTTTGCTAGTGTTTTGTTGTCTTCATCATCATGTTGGTTTTGATAATTGGTGTTTAGTCATTTTCATTATGGTGTTCGTTTCATTTTCAAGGTCAATGTATAATGAATGCAGAGCAAAATGCTTTCTTGAACAAAGCCAAAAAAAATCACATGTTTTTCCTATTTTGTCAATGATTATATTGATGTTGGCCTTGGTGAAGGTGGGGTTGGGAGTAGTGGTTTAGGAGTTGTAAGTGGTAATGGCGGGATTGGATCTAACCTAGGGTGAAGAGGAGTTTCTTCTAGTTGAAGGTCATGCACAATGGGAACAACAACTTGTCCAATGGGACTGCAACCAAAATTCTAACTCATTTACAATTTTTTTTTATAAAACATTAAAAAAAATCAATGATCATATTGTTGATGTTGTTTGCTTTAAATTTCAACAAATGAAATACATTATGTGTCACAAATCTTGCAAGAAGTGATAGGAGAAAACTACATTCGACATTGAATAACAATTGGTTATGTATAATGAAGACCATGGCACTTGCCATTAACCATCATGTGATTTCTAAATATTTTGTAATGTTGAATATGTGAAATACATGATGTGCTATTATTGCCATAACAACTAATTATCAACAAACCTTGGAGAAGAGGAAAAAACCAACCACAACTTCCATTGTTAAATTTTTGGCTTTAAAAGTCCTTTACAAAAAACTAAACCTTGTTAAAAAATAGTTCTTTGAAGATTTTATCTATACATCATAAAAGGTTATTGAACATTGAGCTTTAATGAAAATGTTCAACTAAGGGTTGTCTTTCATTAGTGTGGCCAAGTTACATTTCCTAGTAGATGTCAGTTCAATAATGAAATAATCCCTAACATGGTTAGGAAGACTATAGGACATAATCTTTTGCTTGCCATTGGTAAAATCATTATAGTTGCTACCACATTAGATTTGTGGATGTCTCAAGGAGGCTGTGATATTTTTGTTTAGGTTGTCAATTACATCAACAAAAGAATAAGAATCATGCCATACCACTATGGGAATTTTGGAAGTTCATGAAACGTTGAAGGCTACCATGGTTATTTGATAACAATATATGTTTGTTTGTTATAATTTGTTGGACAAGGTTATAGCATATGTGAAAGATGAATGCACTAATTTGAATCCTTTGCAATGTCCTTAATGAGCCTCATGTCATGTGTTCCACTCATGTTACCACAACTTTATGCTTATAATTGTTACATGCATGCCATGTTAAAATGTTATCAATATGCTACTAATGATTTGAAAATGTGTGGTGGCATGAAAAAGGTTTCAATTAAAAATATGTTCAAACTTCATTATTAAAAACTATCACTTAGACCACAAAAAATGGGAAGGGTAGACATGAATGGGCTAGGCCTTTCAAAGATGTACCTTTTTGCCTTCAAAAATTGAAGACTTGGTTTGCATCCAAAGTGATAATATTAAAAAAAATTTGAAATTCAAGCATGCCATAAACATGTGATTCACATCAAACAATTAGCTTACAATATCCTTAGACATGGATTGTGACGTATAAAGTGTTGGAATTTTTGACTCCAATGGTCACCCAATGTGTTTTAAACCAATATTCATGATATTGGTTATCCTCTAATGTCATTTTTACTACCATATATCATGTGTGTTATTTACAATACTAATTTTAATGTGAATGATGGTATGCATGTCTATGGCTTTGATTAATCCTTTTTTTTTTGCTTAGGGTTTAATTTTTTAAAACCTTTCAATTTTTAAATTTTGATTGTTGATACAAGATAGAAATTTTGACTTTGAGCTGATGCATTTTGGTCATCATATATGAGTTGAATTATTGGTGTGTTAAGGCCATTTTTGACTTTTGCATCATCATTTCAACCTTGTGTTGTTCACAACATGTTGGTTTTTATATTCAACTTGTAGTTCATATGAGATTACATGGGTCTTGAATTGGCCATGTAAATTATTATTGAATATGATCATGAAGTTTTTATGTTGTTCGTGTTGATTACTTATAATGCTTTAACATTGATTTTTATCACCATTGAATCTAGGTGTTTTAGATTTCTAGATTCCATTTTAAAAATGTAGTGGAACTCTTCATAGTTGACTTACCACTTTTTAAGATGGTTATAATGTTTACAAGTCCATTGATTATTTTAACTTGGTGTACAAAACATGGGCAAAAATTTCCACATATTGTGATCTTACAAACTAAATGACAAGCATTACTAGTTCCCAATCCAAAACCAAAAGGATTTTAATATGGGAGGGGTCATAACAAGTTTGTGAAGTTGTTGGTTTAGGGATTGAAAATATGGATAAATTGATTCTAATTATGAAGAATTGGGCCTAAATTATTTAAGGTATTCTTTGATATTGAACTTGTGATATGGTTTCAAAAATTGAAAACTTCAGTGTTAATTTTAATTTTTTTGAAAAAGGTTGACATTGTGTGATGTTGAAATGTGCAAAATAATTTAAATGCATAATATGTGAGAATGAAAAGGGGAGGTACATAATTTTTTTTGTGTTTTGGTGATGTGTTTTTTCAATTTGTTGGTTCTAGGTATCCTAATCCTTAGGGGGGAAATGTTTCAATGATGAATAAAGATCTAGGAAAAACATGAAGCACCATGAATTTTTCAGATTTTCACAATAGGTCAATCTCATAGGGTAGAAGTATGTGGGGTGCTAGTGTTGCATGTGAGGTTTATTTTTCTATTTATGTGTATTTTTATCAATGTGTACATGTCCATGTGTTTTTTCTATTAATGCCTTTTACAAGGTCAATGTTGCTTGTGATTGTTTGTGTTTAGGCTTTCACTTTTTCAACAAGGGTTCATATGCCATGTGTGGTGTTTTTGTATCGTTTCCAATTTGGAGACAAAGTGGGATTTGGGATATATGATGGATGCTACACTTGTTGTGTATCTTGCAATCCTTTGACATGATTGTGTCGAGTGAAATTCAATGCAACATCAACTTTTTGAGTGCACTTGAATGTTTTTGTTTGCTCATTTGTATTCTTGCAAAAGTTAGAGAGTGCACTTTGCACTTGCTACCCAATTTGTGTGTCAATTTTGTGCAAGTTGGAGCTCAAGGCAACCGGTTAACTATGGTGAAACCCAATTCTTACAACATCAATGACTCCAACTTGTTGGATTGGTTCATCATGTAGGCTACAATTCTACAATTATGTAAATTACAATTTTGATAGTTAGTAGTTAGCAATTGAAGTAGGATACTACAATATAAACATGGAACTTTCTATTAAGACCATTTTTGTAAGTTTTGTGTGAAAGTTTCACACTCACATTTCGTCTTGGATTTTTTTTTAAATGAAAAAATAATAATTATAAACCGTGCTATTTAATGCACATGACCGAGTTTCTATCGAATGGGCATCACCCTTTTCCAAGCCCATTATGTGTGCCATTATCAAAAAATAAAATGCATCTATGTCCATGCCTAAAGGGTGTAAGTTTTTAAAAAAAAACTCGGAGGTCCAGGCCCTCCAGCCTTGTTCACAAATGGTTAATTAAAAATTAGAAAAAGCTCTTCTGCCAAGTATTCCTGGAAGTTGTAGCAGGGTACAACTGCCCATCATCAATCACTACCTTATGATCAAACACTTCTCTAAATCTTTGTCATATGTGCTTCATTTTGAGTGATTTAAAATCTTATAATAGCGCTACCTCAAGCTTTAGAATTCATGTTTGAAGTGCAAAGGAAAAGGAGTAATGGAAAAATAGCAAGAAGAAAAATAAGCTTTTTCAAATTACAAAACGCGTTTTTTTTTTCTTATTTCTTCTCTTTGGACCCTCCTACTTTCAAAGCTTCTAACTTTCTCATTTCTTCTTCATTTTAAACGGTTTAAAGTGCTATAGGAGCGCCATCTTCAGTTCTACAAATCTTCTTTGAACTGTAATAGCAACAGAGCAACATACAAAGAATTTTTTGGGTGCTCGGGAACCGGCTTGTAGTGTTATCTGGTTTGTTTTGTTTCAGTTCTTGATCCCCTCTACTGGGGGGGGGGCGTAACTTTCTGGTTTCTAATCCGTTTTGGAAAAAATTAGTGCGTCAGATGCGCCAAGAGGAGGCGTTCAAGTTTTGTTTGGACACCAGAAACAACGGAGCGCTCCCCTTGGATCCGGCCTGCCCTGAGCGCTTAAGTGTTCGCTCACCGGCCGTTCTACCCTAATACCCAGCCAACACTAGTTTAATAGATTGCAAAACACATGATTAATAAAATAGGTGAAGGGTGATTTGGGGTTTTAGTAGGGTAGGTACTAACGAAATCACTGCCAGCCTGCAACTAACATAATTTTAATAATAATAATAATAATAATAACCACAGCCCCATAGAGAAGTTAGAACTGAAACCCAATGAAAACTTGTGTCCTAGTCCCATCGAGCCATCCATCCATCATCCATCCCTGTTGTTTTAATACTACTAGTAGAGTGGTTGTTGGTTTGTTTTTTCACTGTGGCCTCATTCACAACAACAACAATGCTGTCCATGAAGGAATAGTCAATGTGAGCAGGTTTTCCTGTTTGAGTGGTGATGTCAGAGTAGCATAGCTAGCTAGGTCAACTGTATATCACACTTGCACTTGTGCTTGTGTGTGTGTTTTTTTTGTGTGTCAACAATTCCCACTTTTGGCACGAGTCGTACACTGTTCACTGAAAGAAGAGGGCCGGAGGCCGGGGCGGGGCGGGGGGGGTGTTAAGAAGAGTCTTGCCAGTAAATAATAAGTCTGTCGCCCCCGGCCTAATAGTACCACCAGTGACAGTCTAGACTCTACATGCCATCTAAAAGTGAACACTCTTGTGTCAGATCCCTCTCTTTCTTACTCACTCTACAATATTTTTAATGTTTTTAAATTTTTTTTTCCAATTTGTTTTCAAATTTAAAACATTCTAATTTCTTCTTGCTTCTTTGCTCCTTCCTACATACCTTAACCCTAAGGTCAATTACGTCACTACATAATCCTCAAAATTGGGAAACGGATTTAATGCGAAAATCATGAAGTTCACATGTTGAAAGTCATCTTAATTTTATCATAGTTTACACTCTAAATAATTTCATCACTCTAAATATGACAATATCATAGTAGTTCATGGAAAATATAATAATTTCAATGTTTTTTAAAAATTGAAAAATAATAATAATTCGTTTGTGTCAGTGTGGAAACTGACCCTAGGCTACAGTAGTTGTAATAACTACCTCATATACTATTTTACAGTGAAATCCCTTTCTTAATTAATGGCTGCAAGAAGTTGGGAGAACTCTAGCCTGGGGTGAACGCAGCACCTACACTGGAACCATGGTTAAACCACAACACCCAAACCCCAAAATTGGGTTCCCTCTGGACATTGTAAATATTCCATCCTTGTAGAAAATAACACAAGGGGTCTAATTTAAACCTTTCCCAGATTAAATGTAGACAAGTAAAAACCCGGCTGGGATTTCTGTAGGGTATCTGGAGGGCATGTAACCCGGAGTTTTCCCCCCTTTCCTCCAGTTTTATAGGGGTTGGGGGGGGAGGGGGACTCGGGGGCATTTTGTTGTGCACCCATCGGGTATCATGGGATTAAAAAGAAAAATATGACGCAGGGTTTTAGGTACGGTAACGCCCTTGCTTGCTGTGGGCTTTACCTGAACTGGGCCCTCATGAGGTGGAATGTGGGCTCTTATTCCAGTAAAGCCCACGGATTCAGGCTTTACCTTCAACTTAGAGGCCTAACTCAAGAATATGAACCAACCATTGTTGGTGCTGGTTCACCCGGGATCAAGAGAATTCTGCCTACGACTATGGATCATCTTAAAGGGGGCATCAGGTACAATCTAGAATGACTGGCTAATGGTGATTTGAATCTCACAAACGTGTTTGGTGCATGCATCCTAGCCATAGGACCCGCCCTTTGGATCAATCAGCCCTTCAATGTTCAAGGTTTTCTTTATAAATTAAAATATAGAAGATTATGCTAGAGGTGAAAAGTGCATATGTCAAACTCACTTGTCCATAGGTAAAAAGTATTGCTAATTTGCTTTTGGCTGGAGTTTTTTTTTTGCAAAGAAAAACTCATTTTCATCCACTTTTGAGAATTGTTTATTACGTTCCAAAGAAAAGAAAAGTAGGAAATTTAGTTTCAAAGATCATGTATTTTACAAGTAGAGGGTGTTGATGGCGTTGCAACGAGCTTAGGTGGCCTCTATTTTGAGGCGTGTTGATGTAGGTGAGAGTTCTTTTAGGCTAAGTGCTTTTTGGGGTGTTCTTTCTTTCTCTTTATTTGATATGCTCCTTGTGAGGGGAGTTTTAAGTATTTGATTTGTTCATGTTTCCCTTGCGGTCTACCCTCATTGGTGGTTCCTTCTTTTTGCTTGGACTTGAATCCTTCCATCTTGTACCTTTTTCCCCCTTATTTGGGTGTTTTGTTTTATTGATGTTTGACAAGTTTTCATCATGTATTTCATCAAGTTACATAAAATCTATAAAAAATGTTGGAGCAAGCTTTGAACTATAATTTATATTCCACTTAATAATTTTTGCCAAATATTTATTGCAACAAATGTAATTTTTTGTAAGATATGTTTTCCTTGGAACATAGTTCAATGTGAATGAGGTTTCACCTTTGTAGTGTGTTGGGGGCCTATTTGCAAAGATAACTTCTTCGGTATCCTAATCCATGCCCAAGAGCATGGAGACATGATCAAATACCATTTTTTTGGTCATGTTGGTGCATGCAATATTTTGGCTGGGATTTCCCCTTAATGGACAAATAATATCCCACGGGTGGTAGTGGTCAACTCCATGCCTAGATGAAGCAACAATAACACATTCAGCTTTTATCAAGTTTAGACCCCCAAACTATTCTTAAGTAATATGTACAATCTACACCTATCGTGTCCCCTAAGGGAGAGTGTTGCACGCATTGGAATCATTTGGAGATTTTAATATAATTTTTAAAAATATTAATTTAGGTAGTCATCAAAGTTTTGCAAACACCATAATCAAAACTAGTCCATGTTTGACATGTTGGTATCATGTTAGACCCATACAAGGATATGGTATCAAAGATAATTGTGTGTGGTTCCTTGAAAACTTTACCTCATGATATACAGATTAATGGGGCGCAATATCGAGACTTAACATTAGCCTATGGAATATGGTGATAACAAGGTGGCACTATCAAGACCATTCTCAAATTGACATGTGTGATTATTTGAATGAAAATATTGTATATCATTGTGTTTATTTTGAAATGTATTGATAATATTGTTTACATTTATAAACCATTTAGAAGCACTCATTCATTTATTTTTTAAATCATGCTTTTATAAATACGGTTCATGGCCTAGGTTTTAGTGGCATGTTAACAAGTCTATCCTTTTTTGGGTAAATTTCTTTTGGTGGATGTTGCATTGGTGGGATCTTATGCAAATTAGTTTCAATGGTTGTGAACTTTTTCTTTCACAAATAAAATATTGATGTTTGCATAATGGATTACATTTTGAACTTTGGATGTAGATCATAATTAGTTTGGTAGAATAATTAATCACCTCGTGCAATTTCTAGCAAAATGGGTCAACCATAGTTAATATTACCCATGATCATGAGTTTTTCAATTTCAAATGCTTTTAAAGATGATGGCCTAGGCATGAATAAATTTTTGAAGCATTTTCATTGGGTGGATTCAACGTTGACATGAATGGAAATGAACAAATGGGGTAATTTATCAACACAACATATAATAATTGTTCCTATATCAAATTAAAAATGCATCTTCAACTTTGGGCATTAGGTCTAAAGTGCATAAAAGTAGATACATGGAATTATAAATAATTCGTGCAAGAATGACAAAAGACTAGGTGCACAAAATATAATAATTTTACAAATTATAGATTCTTTTTCCCATGTTAAAATAAGATTAATTGAACAAGGGACAAAGGTTTTCATTAGACTAAATGCAAAGTTGTTAGGAGAGATGTCCTTAAGCTTGGCTTAAGCCAACACCATCCCCCACCCTCAAGACCTTCCTTGGTGGCATAGGGCATTTGTCTAGAAAATAATGAATGAGGAACCAAACCTTGTTCAAAATTTTCCCTCTTTAAATTGTTGGAAAGGTCTTGAAAAATAGATAATACATACTTAAGGTGGGGTCACATTCCCAAATCAAAAGATTTTAAACACAAGTTAGTTTGTAAAATGAAAAGTTAAAAGCTTTTAACCCTTTGAGTAAAACCAAGTTTTAAATGACTTCCAACCATACAATTGCACAACAAAGGGGTCAAATCAGTTCTAATTGAAGAGCTTGATACATCATTGGAAATATTTTTTCAGGGGTTATAATATTTTCTTTGGGTGTTTTCCAATCAAAATTGAAAATTTTATGAGTTCCCAAATTGGTGGGACTCATAATTTGATAATTTTGGGATTCCCACTTTGGAATCCCAAAAAAAATGTACTTTTAATGTGGTCCCATAGGGAGCTACAAAATATATTAAAGAAAGGAGAGTGATGATTTTTCTCAAATCTAGGTTGTGGTGTGTATTGTGAGATTGAAATAACTTGTCATTCATCATTTTGACTCAAAATCACATTAACCATTTTTATTTTTTTATTTTTACAATTTAACATGATCATGAATTTTATTTACAAGCTTGTCCTCATCCCATCCCTAAATTACACCACACACTTTTTTCATCTTAGGAACCAAGGCATGTGTTTTGCATTTGCATTCAATTGCCAATTGAGAGTTAACAAGGTTTTGTACCGCAAATACCACTTGACAAACCTAGAGGTGCATCATTGTGTTTAAATCCTAAATTTATCTCTTTCATTTTCAATATTACTCGAATGTAACAATAAGTGTCAAAATTGTGCCAAAACAACAAAGCAAACATTGAAACACTAAAGAAATTACGGAACAATGACGAAAAAGTTAAGAACATTTGTTGTCCATTTATTCCCCTAGAAAATTTATTGTTCACCCCATCATCCCTAACATCAATTTTAGCACCTTCAACATCCATGTTGTCTTTCTTGGTAGCTCTGGTGTCAAATTGAATTGTAAGAAAAAACAAACAATTCATTGTAAGTTTCCATTCTCCAATCTTGTACTCGTTGTTTTAGTTGTTTATGTAAGTTGAATTATAATGAGTTTTGGTCATTGTACATAAGACAAAATAAGTTTTGGAAACAAGGTTGGTGGAAATTTTTAAAGCAATATCGTTCAACCATTATTGTGCTTATTAAAAAAAACATAGTTGTGAAAAGACCAAATGTCTAACATGTGGAAATGTTCTTATCAACAAATGTACAAGATTAATAACAATGCATGTTGTTTTCAAAGCTTTTTTGTTATGTTGGCCAAACTAAGGTGTTTTTTATGGGATTCATGGTTTAGATATCATAAATCACCATTTCACAAAATTGACAAAATAAAAATTGTAATTTGAAAAATTGATCAAAATTAGAACTTCATTGATTACGGTATATAATGGTAGTTTATTAGGGTAATCTACTTGAATGATTTTAAGTTTTATGCATTAGGTTATTAATGGTTTGGATTTTGGCGAATGTGACATTGTCATGTTCAACATTAATATAAGGAAACATATGATCATCATGTATAAAAATTGTTTGAGTGTTTTTGAGTGCATGAGTTCAAATTGCATTGATATGAAAATGTCAATTTAATCTATCTAAAGTGGGATAAATGGGGCATGTGTTTCAGCTAAGAGGTTTAGGGTTTTAAAGCTTAAGGTGGACACCATATACCATACAACAAGATACATAGATATTAATTAAAATCATCTTTGCAAAATAAAAAATAAAATATCATTGATTTGTTAAAGGGTGTAGTTGTATTACCAAGTTGTTGATACAATCAGTTATTATTGATTTAAAATAAACACTACCAGGGGGTTATGCAGTGTATCAAGATTTTTAAAAGTATTATAAAATGAGGTTCATTTCTAACCCATTCCAAAATCACCTACTAGAGAACATCTTTTTGAACTTGTACATTTCTTTGAATGTTTTGGAATTATGGAATAGTCATTGGACACCTTGATGAGGAGAAGTGAGAATTTTTAGTGACATTTGTAAGTCATTTTGATAATAAAGCAAAAGTTGTCATGAGTAGGAGGATATATGTTTGGCAATGGTTTGGATAACGATCACATTTCATTGTTGTTGTTTTTGTAGCCCGTTTATTTTGATGACTTGGGAATAATTATTGAAATGGTTCATGAAATTTGGTGGAGTTTACAAGATGAGTTCATAATATTTGAGAATATAATGTTTTACATTAATTTGGAATAATAAACAAATATGTTGATAACTTGAGTAAGAACTTATATTCCATTGATTTTGTCATTCTTGGAGCATGAGGCATGGAGAGACCAAATTGAAGGAAAATTAAGCTAGCATGCAATTTCAATTTTTTCATTTTAATAATTGATCATTAATTGATAATGTTTCAAGCTTTCAATGGCATTTAAACTTTAGTATTTTTTGAGGTGAAACTTGATGACAATAAACATGCAAATATTTTTGGGGATGACCAAGTGTTAATTCTATTTACATGTAAAGGAAATCAAGATTAAATTGAAAATAAAATACTAAATTCTACCAAAAAGAAAAGAAATTCCATGAAGAATGACAACATTTTCATTCATTTGTGGCCTTTATTGATAACACATCTTGGATTTTGTTGGTCTAATGATTAACTAAACATGTTTTATATTTGTTACATATGATTGGACAATTTTTCCAAATGGATTATGAAGTTAAGAACAATAAAGAAATAACTTGTACATTTGTGGGCAAGGTTTTTGAAATAAAATTTGGGTTTTCAGAAGTGTTTGTAAATCAAGGCATCTTGTTTTTAAAATGGTTAGAAAATAATTGTGAATAAGCTTTGATCAATTAACATTTCTTTTAATCCCTTTGAAATGGTGGCTTGTGAAACCCTAGGTCACAAAAGTAGTATGTAGCTAATGGGGACATACAATTGGCATGTTTGGCAATGGGGTATCACCTTAGTAAACAAGTGTTTTTTTCATCTTTTGTTTTTTATTTGTTGTCATTCAAATATGAACATTGATTATTGGTATCCACTTATAGTTAGGATGTGGTCATAATGGTTATTTTGTATGATCCCATGTGCAAGTTTTGGTTTGTGAGAGACATTCAACCTCATGCAAGAAAATCATGCCTATTGTGATGGAAAACTTGGCCATCACAAAACATTGAAACAAAAATTGCATTATCCTAAGATTTTGGGATGTGGATATTGATGTAAGTTCCTTATGTTCGAATTTGGAAATTTTGTTAGTTACAATACAAAATATTTGTTATTTAGATTTGAGAATCAAATGTGTCATTTTACATGTCCATGAGGTTTTATTCCATAGAATTTTATTGCGACAATGTCACAATGTTTAACTATGAAAAGACCATATTTGTGCATCAATGTGGATGGTCAAATGAATATTTCATTGCAATATTGTTCTAGTAGTTTTGTGATGGGTGTTATGTTGACAATCATGCAAGGTCAAAACAAATTACAATGTCCATAAAATTGAATGACAATGTAACTTTTGCAAGGTTTTTGGAATTAAATAGAAAAAATTAAGATGTGGAAATGATTTAACAACACAATATTCTATATGACACAAACACATTGCATGAATTTCATGAACAAAATTTGAGTTGTCATAACATATCTATGGACTTAAACAAATTACCAAATCACTTTGCATAGTTCACTACAAATGAATATGGGTTCAACACCTTTTGATAAAATGTTCATTTTAGCTGTATTTTGGCATGGAATATGGTGTGATGATAATGACACTAAAAAATATATATTCAATGAATTTTGATGACTCAAAATCAATATCTCCATTGAAATTAATAATTAAGATGTTCATTATTCAAATATAAGGTCTTCGGGAGTTAAGCCGTGGTGGAGAAAATCTTAATTATGGATATCTATTGACATTTTATCACATACTTGTGTGATTAAAATTATCCTCCATCTATATTATTAATTTGCTTTGATTATGAATTGCACATGTGCCTAAAATTGTCACGGCTTAATCCGCTTTCACATGCAATCAAGTTGTAATCATCATGTTAGTTTGCGATTGACATTTTAAAATATGGAACATGAATTATGTTACACCACCATTGGGAGAGGTCTTAGGATTGCATTAATAAACCTTATTTGTTTTGTGTTACCCTCATTGCCAAGCTTTAATTAATTAATGTGGACAATGAATGGTTTTAGGAGGGTTTTCATTTGATTGGACATTGGGGGTTAGAGTTAGGTGACAAACAATGGGGTTCACCTTCCACCCAACTTGTTCATATGATCGTGCTTGCCTGCGAAATATCTCTCCACATATTGCCTTATGCATCTTTACCCAAGTTGAAAGGGGTGATTTGTGTAAAAAATGGTTCTAATGACATGCCAAGTTTCAACATTAAAGACTTAATTTTTGATAAATTTGACTTTATTTAATTCAACCTACATGAGATTACAGCTTTTTGTATTTTTATTTACTATCCATGTGGAACAATTATGGGGGTTGTATAAAATTCAAAAGAAAACTCAAAGGAAGGAAGTATAGTTCAATTTTGTGTTGTGTTTGTTATTTTTGTGTCTGCAATCATTGAGGCTGGAATCATGTTTCCATATATGAGTTTTAAAATTTTTAAAAGTTTTGTTTGTGTGACATAGTTTCAATGGTGTTGGATGCCATTGTAATGTTAAGGTAAAGCCTGAGTCTATGGGCTTGATAGAGCATAAAGACAAAAGATGCGCTCTGATTTGTTTTCTGTGATAACCAGCTAGTGAGTATGTGGGCATTCTGTTTTCTGACACAGCCCCAAATAGTGGAGGAAGAAGTATGCTTGGTCTAACATGTCCTCCAATTCCACTAAAAGAATCAAACCAAGTCTTCACATAGCACACACAACAAATTGTCTCAGAAGTTGCAATTGGAACTTTTGAAAATTCAACTTAGATGAGCAGGATGAATTTTGGAGTCTCGAGGCTGAAAGGATTTCTTGCTTAAGACTATATACCTGAAGGGAGCCATTATTTCACATGGGAAGAAGGCACATTTAGGACAAAGTTGCTTTTTGGGTAGAGACTAGGTAGGTAGTAGGTTCCCAAAGAGTATGATTATCTTTTAGAAACAGATGGGGGTAACTTGATTGTAGCAATTAAATGACTCAAACACAACCTGTCTTAGAGCTTTGATGATCCAAACAAAAAATTTCCACTACAAAGAGATGGGAATGAAGAACAATCAAGGGCTTCATGTCATGTTTGCAGAAAATTTATACTCAATTGGGTTTAAGGCGTTGAAGCCCTTGCCTCTTATTCTACGCAAAATGCTAGAAGAACCAAACATCTTAGGTATAGTAAGGTTAAGGACCAGTTGAGACACAGCTTAGCCCCAACAACCCAGCATGGAATTTGTCCACTCTAACAAACCTTAATACAAAAGTGTTAGTGATTCCTAAGGAAGTCTTCTGTATAGTGTGTATACCCAACTGTTTCCATATAGTTTTCTTCTTTAGGTGCTGATGAGGAAGGAAAGGTGATCCAAGTTAGGTGTAGAGTAAGCCCTTTGGGGGCAGGCTTTATGAGCATAAGGGCCCTAATCAGGTGGAGCTGAGTGTGGGCCCAGTTCCTGTAAAGCTCACCCCTCAGGGCTTTACCTTGTGTAAAAACCGCAATGGTTTTTTGACATAAAAAAACTTGCCTGTGATACCCAGGTAAAAGTAAAAAATCTTCAAGAGAATTTTTTTTTTATAGCCTAACCGTGGACATGTGACTTGAATTCTCTGGAGAAAGTGAGATGACCCTAGTCAGTGTGAACCAGCCCCAACACTGTTACCTTCACCTTACTCAGTGAGACTTCTTAATGACTAGATATATTTAACCCAGGAAATGTTAAATTTGGTCTTCGAGAAGGCCACAGTGAACCAGCACCCACCAGCGCACCATCCACTGGATGTCCCTTATTACTCCGTTGTGGATGAACCTCAAGTGAGTTAATGTTTGGTTTCACCTTGGTAATCAATTCTGTAAGAAAATAAGTAACTACCAGGTAAATATATGGTTTATATATAGGTGAGGGATGTTTTATTGCCTACTAGCAACCTACTAACAAGCAGGTTGTTAGTAGGTAGGTTTTAAAAAAAACCTACTGAGCTAACCACCATGGTTATATCGGGAACTGGAACGCAACAGAAAACTGTTTCCTAGCCACTTACCATTCATCCTTCATGGTGCACTAGTGGGTGCTGGTTCATTGTGGCCCTTCAGGAACCCCATAGAAGCTGGGATATTTATATTGCTTACAAGCAACCCAGAATTTCTTTTAGGTGAGGTTTTTAGGTTTTACTCTGGGACCAGTGTAGGTGCTGGTTCACCCAAGTGTAGACGACACAAGCCAAGACCTTAATTTGCTGCATACTCAGCAATAAACTTGGTCCTAATTGATGTTAAGAGGATACCCACTTTGGCAGGTAGGAATTGTTCGTTCCAGTTTTAATTATAAGAACCAAACTGGAACCGGGTCTGATTTTCAGAACTGGAACTTGAACAGAAATACATAGTCATAGGGTTTAGGGTTTAGGGTATTCTGTTATCAGCCTCGCCAGTTTGAACTTTGACTCATATATATATATATATAATATGTTGATCTTTCATTGGACACTATGTCCCCAATGAAAAAGCCTGTCCACAATGTAGGGTTTTGGTTGCTGATGACGTAAGTAGAGTTATATGACTATAATATCTTTGCCTGGGACAGTGGAACGTGTGAGCATAAGCGTTTTCTATATCAGCCAGCCCTAATTTTAAGAGGGAGCTAAAGCAAGTCACAGCTATATAACAACAACACATAGTCCTCCTGTTTAGGGTTTGATTCTAGGCCAGTGCCAACATGAGGCTAGAATTGGAAGATTACAGGGATTATTATTAGCAGATCATCCTCCTGCAGTCTTCATGATCGGCAGCACAGCCAGGATGTCAAACTCTTCGCAAACTTGTGTTGGCTTATATACTAATAAGCACCCCCAAGTTTATAATGGGGTTATTAGTCCAGGTTGAAAATGGTGACAAACAGTTTTGCAAATAGAATATTCATGCAGCCAATGGGAATGGTCAAGAGGGGGGGGGGGGGGGGGGGGGGGGGGGTATGTTCCCAATGTGTTCCCAATGCATTCACATCAGGTTCCCAAAATGTTCCCCAAGTTCTAAAGGTGTTCACCAAGATGTTCCCAAAGCACCCCAAAGCACCTCATTTTTATCCCATATTGTTTGGCTATGGTTCAACATCCATGTATATAATTTGTAATGAGAACCATCACAGCAGTTCCCCAAAGGCCATATTGTGAAAGTTGATATAATTCAATAATTTTATTCAATGGTTAGATATACTGGTGGGAAATCCTTATTATTTTCCTCTATGTTAGATTCATATTTCTGGTGAAAAATGAAGGCAGGTACCACACTAGTGTCTCAATATATATATATATTGATTTCTTGAAGAATCCAAAAACAGAATATAATGTTTGGATGGATGCATAAGAATTGTGTAGATGAACAGAATTTATCTTGCAGCCCTCTTATTCCTAACTAATCAAAAAACTGAACACAGTTGGGTGCCTTGGCCTGGAGGCTGGACCGGTGTTGGGTGGGTATCAACTTTTCAAGATACCAGTTGACAGTGGTTTTGAATCTAATGAAAATTTTCATACCAGCCAGGTAGTGTGTGGTAGTGGATTTTAAAAAAGAATTCATCTCCAGTCCCGTCCTGGTATTAGGGTTCAAGGCTGATTTTTTTTTTGGGTGCAGTGTGGCAGGTATATACCGATGCGGTATTCAGACTGATATAGCCCTAGTATTAAACTGGCATATTACCTCAAGTTCTTTCTTACCAGGCAGGCACTGGTAGGAGGGTAATATTTTGACTCAGGTCACACCAGAATGGTCGGTTCTTTTGAGACCAGTACCAGTTGATATACAAGGGTTCCAGCCTGGTATTCGCCGAACACTCACTCGTCTGGATGGTCTGGAGTCTGGACCACTACTTGACCCCCATGAGATGTGAGGAGGGATCCTTGAAAATATGACTTTCATGCAATGGTTGGTTTGCCTGGATGTCTGGTTTTCAGATACTTTTTGGGGGGATAGCAGTACAGAGTTCTGAAAGAAAAAAGAAAAGAAAAAGGAAAAAGTAGGAAGCGTATGTAATGGAATCATTTTCACTCATGTATGAAGGACAAGGTATGCATGAGGTACACATATGGTCAGAGTGAATCGACGGCAATCAGCACACCATAGAGGGATGATGGTGGGTGGAGGGGAAAAACACTCTTATCCATCGAGCTCCAGATCCCTAGCTGCACCATAGTAGCACAGGGCAAAGTTAGTTACCTCTGTTGCTGATTTTACTCTCTACCAAACAAACAACCAACCCAATAAGCCCTTAACTATGTCCTAACTCCTAACCACCGTGTACATGCATCTACATACCTAGTAATCACCTATGGTCCTCCCTACCTGTATAGGACCTTTGTTGTTTTTACAGGATAGCTTGTAAGGTGACATCAGATATCGGTTGGGCTTCGTCTAGATCGGAGTCATAACTACCATGACCCTTTGGTTAGCTGTGTAGTAACTGCCAACCATCTGCATGCATCTACCTACCATGTAACCACCAATTACCTTACCTACTAAACTACCTGCAGAGAAACCACTTACATTCCTCGCCTCCATACCTATGATACTTACCCAGTTACATGGGTAGTTTAACCTTAGGTAATGTGAGTGGGAAGTAGAAGGGTTTCGGGTTATCAAAGTTCCACCAGAGTATGGTTCATCCACAACTGAGTCAAAAAAGGTTTAAAGGGATAAGTTAGTGCACGGGTGGGTGCCTGGGTCACATGATCAAGTTGTTGTTTTGTTGGGTTCTGCTAGTTTCAAGTTACATCGAATAGCACCGACCTTGTTGTTGTTGTTGGGCACTAGATCTGTGATCGTTTTTTTTTGTGACAGGCAAATAACAAATGACATAACTTCCCACCAAGAGGAGGCAAAGTCCAAGAAAGTGAGTCAAATCCCCAAGAAGTTCACTGGGAAAGCCATTTCCTTATATCACACTTGCAGGCATTTATACTTTATTATACCCTGAGTGGCAGTTACATACATTCAGAGGACTTGGCATAATTTCACCCTAGGGTTAGGTCTTCCCTGGTGGTGTTCATTATGATTTACTAATCCATGAATTTTCTTGCCAATAGTTTTGTCCCCCACTACATCCCCTCCCCCCCCCAAAATCAATATATGATCCTATTTGCTCAAAGGACCAATAGGTAAGGGTGTTCTTAGGAAGGGCTATTAATGGAGGCCCAAAATAGTGACAATATACCAATAGGTAGGGTGTTCTTTGGAAGGGGTACCCCAGGCCAAATATGGTGACAAACTCTTTTGGGAAGAGAAATTTCACGAAGCCAATGGGAAGGTCCAAGCATGTGCACTCAAGGTGCCTTGCTTTTTTTTCCTTTTAAGTTTGGGAGGGGAAGAATTTTAAAAAAATTGTCCCTGGTTCTCAATGCATTCATGCTATGTTCCCTTCAAGTTCTGAATGTGTTCCCCGACATGTTCTCATAGCACCTGGCTTTTATCCCATGTGCTTTGACAAATTGTTGTCCTTCTTTCAGCTATATAGGTATCCCCAATTCATAAGTGGAGAATTAGCCCAGGTCCAAAATGATGACAAAGAGTTTTAGGAGTAGGATCCTTAGTGACAGTTGTCATTCCATAGTACATTGGGCAGCTGCCACCTGGTTTTGTTTTATGGATGTACCAATCTGGAAGGAATGTGAGATAGCTTACAATAGAAATTTTCATGATTTTGTTTAAATTCTTTTTTATAAAAGAAACACAAGCAAACTTTATCCCAAGAGTCCGGAAGGGAGAGAGGTCCCCCCACCGCCCCAAAACAGTGATCCACAAGTGCTTTTGAAAGCTCAAGGTAGGCCAGGATTAGCTACCATTGCTGCCATTGGCATACAGCCCATACTGGGAAAAGCATTGACTAGGTAGTCCGTGCAACAACATATAACAATTCCCCCCTCCCAACCCACTGCAAACTTGGGGGCCTAAACTTTCTAAGTCATGAATATGGTTCTGCCATGCAACCCAGACTGGTATGTCTCTCCACATAGCCTGGATCACATAATTAGTTGAGCAGGTGGAATTTGGGACCACCTGCTTTCAAGTGTCAGGACTCAGGACCTTCTAAAACACTTACTAGAAAAAAAGCTGGGAAACTAAAAGGAGGAGGAACTAGGCTAGAGAGAGAGAGAGAGAACAAAAGAAGTGAACAAGACTAGAGAAGCTAATCTGTGCAAGTTTCATTTTCTTCCAAGTCAAAAGACTTGTATAGGTACAAGTATACATATTTCCTGTTAGTTGCCTCACCTTTCACAAGTTGTCATCTCACTTAAATTTATCAATCCATCCCCTCTTTCCTCCACAAATATCTATCATGATATACAAACTACTGAGCGGGAATTCGGTCACATCATGATGTTTTCAACGGCAAATGATCATGGACAATTCATAAAACATCATGTTTGCAGCAAAACAAGCGGTGGTCAATTTTTGGACATCATGGTTCCAACGGCAAATGATCTTTTAGATGATTTGGGAGTATCACTCTTCTACGGCAAAGAACTTTCATCAATTTTGGCATCATGGTTCCAACGGCAAATGTTCTTTTAAACAATTTTGTGACATCATGTTTTCAACGGCAGATGACGTGTAGGCAAATTTGTAACATCAGGTTTTCAATGGCAAATGATCTGATTCTCATCCTTCCTTCAAGTGCAAATGGGCCCTTTGCATTAAAGGCCACATAGTTGTGTTCCTGTTGCAAACTCACATAGACTTCCAGAGTATTACATACAGTTTTTACTGTAGTCTGTTGTGCACTTCAGGTGCTATAAATCAGCCATGCCCAGAGAATTGGTCTGCTTTGCCATTTGGGGACCCTTCAAAAGGCACAATTATATAGCCCCTTTGAGTCTTAACCCCAGTCATGCTGATCTTGCATGCAAGCAAGATCCCTCCTAGCAAGTATTTTGAATTGTAACCGGCTGACCCTGTTGACTTGAAGCTATCTAGACTGTTGGTACTCAAGGCTGGTTCTCAGTTCTTTACAAAGAAGACCATTTGTAAAAGACATTTTGCCTTTGGGGGCCGCGGACTTAAGGGGCACCCTGCCCTCGTCATGCATAGGGCAAGGTTTGAGAAGGGGGCTATTCTGGGAATGAGGGCCTGTGCAAGGTGGGAGGTGAGCACAGTCCCAAAACAACCCCCTAGAGGTCCTTAGTCCTCATCTGGCATAAAGATCTCAGAGAATTTTAGATGGCTGTGATTTAGTTTGAGAAGGAGAGGAGGCACCTTGTGAATAAGTAAGGTGTCCTGCACAAATATCTTGCAGAATTTTAAAGGGCTGTGATTTGGTTTGAGACGGAGAAATGGCACCTTATGAGTAAGCAAGGTGTCATCATGTGTGTGTTGAAGCAGACGTTTTAATGAGGGAAAGCCCGCCCCCTCCACATTCTCACGCATGAAAAGAAATCCTATCATTCTTTACTGGAGCTACCAATTGTTGAAGTCTCTCAACCCCAAAAGCCTCCCACCTCTACACTTTTGAAATTGACCCTTTGGAAAATGAAATGTAATAACTTCGGGATTCTTTGAAGTCCTCCCCCCCCCCCTCTCTCTCACACACACACAACACACACAAATACAGGCACCCAATATAGTATATGCTTACATGAATTGTTGAAGTCTCTCACCCACAAAAGCCAGCCTCCCAATTTTACACATGTGAAGTGACCCATTTGGAAAATGAAATAATATTTTTGGATTCTTTGAAATCCGCCCTCACACAAATGTGGAAACCCTACATAGTAATATACTTACATGACCACCACCCCCCCAACCTCCCTCCCTTGCTCCCCAAACAAATAGGTCAAAACAAGAAAACCAAGCTGCTCAGTTGCACAGTTGGGCTCTGTTAAATGACATCCATAATGATGATGAGAAATATTCAACATATTATTCAATTGGAAACACATAGTGAAAGCCCAAGTGGATCCTTTGAGTTTTTTTGCTTTGCTGCTGGAAAATGTTCCTATAGCCTTGTGGACTTCACATGACCCAAGAATGTAGGGGTACTCAATTTACTTTGGCTTGCTCCCGTTTCTGGGTGCATCATAATGTCTCTACCCTGAAGAAAAAGGGGCAAGGGCCAATAATATAAATAAATAAAAATATATATAGTGTGTGTATTTATAGGACTGGCCGTCCTGCCCACCCTAGCCCCTACCTATTTCCAATTGTTGAAAAACCCCACCGTTGTTATTTATACCCTACTTGAAGCTCAGACCATATGGCTTCTATTATCCCTTTCTGCCCTACTTCTTTCTCTCTCTTTCTCTGTCTCTCTCTCTCTCTGTGCTTTTCTTGTCTTTCTTTTTACCGATTGGCTTGCTTTCCATATGCTCTCACATCCTCTTTATCAAGCTACAAGCGTAACCATCATAAAAATCCTGTTTCTAGATGCCATGGCTATGTGTTCTGTTCTGGGTTTTATGTGTGCTCTCGACGTTGTTGTTGTTCTTCTTCTTGCTGCTGCCTTAGATGGTTTTGATGTCGTGAGATTTACCTGCCGGTTTTTCTTCTTCTTAATCTGTGGACGCTCTTTTTGCAGTCTTCTCTAGTTTCTATTTTTTTTGTTTATAACAGGGTTGGAGTTTCTGGCCAGCCTTCTAGATGCACACATCTTTGCTATTTCCTTCTATCGTTTGGGTTTTTTTTTTCCCTTTCCTGGGATAGGTAGAAGTATTTGTATGCACAACCCTGGTGATGAGAAACGAATCAAAGCAGGTGATCGGCTTTTGTTGCGGTTACAAACAGGAGGAAGAAGTTTTGAGATGGTGGTGGTGTTGGTGATGGTATACCTATTCGAGGGTTGTTCTGCTGTAGACGCAGGCGGTGGGAATGCCCATAACGGCCTGTCAACACGTACAACGGTATATGTTGACGGGTCGTGATGGGCACTCCCAACGTCTGACGTCCCTGTCCTCCTTTTGCCATTCAGGGTTGCTTGCAAGCTTGCCCGAGAATGATCCAGTTCTTCTTCGCTTCCGCGCCAAACACTGCTGCTATGCTTGATTACATCGCGGATACAGTGCTATTGCCGTGTTCAGGTTTTCGCCAAGGATCGCCGTTCTTGGTTTTGTTCACGAAAAACAGGAACCCATCTGCTAGATTTGTGGATGGCCTGATGGATTCGTAGACTGTCTTCATGTGCGCTGTTAAGGGTTTCGACGATCGTGCATCGAAATGGAGTCTGCCAGCAGCAGACGTAGTCCTAATGCTGGCAGCATAAAAAGACGCTAACAGCGTTTATGGCCGCTCTTAACGCTAGTTCTGCTGCCGACAGAACGTCCTCAGGTGTGCGTACTAGACGATTTGTTGGTCTGGAAAAGATACGAGTACTTCTAGCTTGATCCGTAACCCCCGCATATAAGTTTCCATGATTTTGCAGCATTTGGATCCATCTGGTTCATAGTGTTGCAGGTGTAGCCCCATTTTGCCTTCCGCTTGTCTGCTATCTTGTAGTTCGAAATCCCTATGATTCTGTAATATTATCGCTCTAACAACCTAGGATTGCTGCATGCTCATCGATATGTATATTTGTATATGTAATTGGTATCAGCAGTATACATCTTTGGATCGTATTCTCACATATAATACTTACTCATGAGACTCTCGCTGTATGTATGGAGTTTACATTGTTTCCAATGCAGGCCCATGCTTGCAATCTGTACCGAAAACGCCTGGTTATCACGCCGGCCACGCTTCGGGTTCACGAGTTACTTAGTCACCGTAGAGTTTTCAGATGGGCGCGGTCACATTGCTCATACAGGAACTCGTTAGCTGGGTTGTTGGAGGCATTAGCATTCTGATTTGTTCTCCGCAGTAAGACTTAAGCTTCATGAACAATCCCTGTTCTGCTTCTTAGAAGCTTATTTGCAGATCCTGTGACCTGGAAAGAAGCCTGTCGGGTGATTTACGCGATAAGGTTTTGAGTATCTTGTGAAACGGATGTTGTCATTGCAGTAGTTACATCATGTGCAATATGCATCCAGCAGCACTGCTTGTTGATCATTATGGAAGTATGTAACATAGATTGCAGATTAATGCTTAGTCACAGACTGAATATGTTTGATGTGGTTCTTGTTAAGGGCTGCAGCATACAGAGTCACATGGACTTTACGCTAGGAGTACCAGTTACTGTTCAAAGCTGGGTACAACTCAAGAGCTATGATCAGCATCCACGCATAAGGTAATGAAGTACACACCATTGCAAACCTCAGCAGGTTTGAGCTTTGAACGTTGGTTTCTTGAATCCTTGTGCTTGAGCTGCTGGGCACTTGTGTTGGTGGGTTGAGCATGACGTCCAAATTTGTTCACTGCTTTTCAAGATCTGTATCTTCCGTTGCAGCAAGCTGCACTCTCCGCTTCCGCTCTCAAGATTGTCATCGCAACGTGTAATCCCGTTTCTGGTCCAGTGGTTCCACCGCAGATTTATTCACCTTGTGGTTCCATTCTTGCAGCTGTGAGATGTTTTCTTAGCAACATGTGCATCTCTAAACTGTTCTATCCTTGCTGTGCTTATTTCTTTCTGAACAACGTAACGATGCATAAACCTGTGGTTCCATTCCTACTGTTCTTGTTTTCTTCACAACACAACCCATCTAGAAACCAACCACTGGTTTCGTTCTTGCTGCTGTGCTTGTTTTCTTCACAACATAACCCACCTGCGAACAAACCTGTCGTTCTATTCTTGCTGTTGGGCTTGTTGTTTTCTTCACTACATCAGACATCTAAAGTTTAACCATATAACCCCGTGTTCCATTCTTGCTCGGGTGTACTAATTTCCTGAACAACATAACTATCTACGAACCTGTGGTTCCAGTTCAGCTTAATTAGCTTATTTGCTTCAATGGCTGTAATGAGGTGAAGAAAACCTGGGTTGTAAAGTGAGTATAGAGCCCTTAATATTTGTATTGGTCAAAATACGACGTTTGTGTGGGTGGAGTTCATTTTTTTCAAAGTTTATAATTTCCGTATTTACTTTTCGTCGAAACCCACTTCCAGTTTGTGTCGCAGTTCATTTTGGAGTTTGTTTATTTTGCACATTGTGAATTTTAATTTCCTGTTTTGTTTCGGTGGAGTTAGTCGGAACTCAAGGACACTTGGAAATCCACTACTGTGGTTATTTGATATGTCGGTCAACATTTGTCTCACCCATGCGGTTTTGTTTTTAGGTAATTAATAATCTATTCGATATTTAAACAATGTTTATTATTACTACTCTTTACTAGTGTACATTATTCTCATTTGTCATTATTTGCTTGGTTAGTGTACATTATTCTCATATTTTGGGGGAGGTTCAGGTGGTTAGTTAGCTTGTCATTATTGGTGGCTCAGCGGAATTGATATTATCGTTAGTGCAGGAGTGTTAGAATTGCAGTCTTCAATTGTCAGCTGGGAATTAGATACGCTGGGGAAGGGGGGACATGTAGTAGTAGGGTTTCTTATTCTAGGGTTGTCCTTTGGAAACAGATCCCAGCTTACATATGGTTTAGGTTTTAGGTGTAAAAATCTATGAAGTCAGGTGTCAATTTAGGGTCCCCAACTTATAGTAAAACAACCCATTCATCATCTCCTTTCATTAACAGAATTTATCACAGCAATAAAAAATGCTGTGGAAATTGGGTACACTTTCCAGATAAGTCAGATATCCCAAATCTGAATGATTATGTTAAAACTTAGTATTATATGTAATTCCAAGAAGTTCTTGCTCTACTATTCAAATATGGACCAGATGTACTTTATGTACGTGTGTACCATTTTGTAATGAACTATCTGTATCTGTATCTGATTTATTTACAGAATTTCATGGAGTATATACCCATTCTTATGCTGCTAACAGATTTGAGCTGAAATTTGATGAAACCCTGTCAGATGGAGAGTGTTTGGCATTCTTCCATCTGCCATAATCGGCCTTTTAGACTCATTTATTCCCAGTGTTTAGCTTGTGTCTATGGGGAGGGATGGTAAGTGAATCTGTGCTTTCTTTTCAAGATGTGGAGGAGCCGTCATCAGACTACATAGGTACAGGCTTTCTCCTGCTTTGAATTACTAATAACCCTAAACCCTTAAATGTTGAAATTGTCATGAGAAGTTGGAATTCTTCATAATTCTCCTTAATCAATTACATAGTTTTGTGAATTCAATTTTGATCAACTAGCAGGTTATGTGCAGGAATGGTTTGCAACCTCACTTTACAGTTCAACTCCTATCAAGCAAATTAACTGTTTGCAAAATTCTTTGCCAATTCAGAAAAATGCTTCAGGTTTTGTAAACTTGTTTTATTGCATACAAACCAAGAATATTTGCTAATAACCAAACCTTAGGTATATGTCAAGTTTATGAAAATGTTGTGTGATAATATAAAAAATTGAGTTTGAAATCAATGTGAAATCAACAAAACGTTTGTCACATTGAAGTCCATGTCGAAGTAGCCTTGCCTTATTTGGTTCATTAATGTTTATCTTTAATATGCATTCTACATGATTTACTAATTTAACTATTTACTCACCAATCTATTAATGTGCATTTATGATGGTTTATTTTTGACAAATAGAAAATACATGAGAAAATTATGCGTATAAATTGCATATGAATCCATAAAAAGTTTTTAAATGCACATGGTTCTTTTTTGAAACTGGGTTAGTGTAATATTTCTTTACTGAACGTTTGTACACTTACAAATCTTTTCAAAATGAGGTCAAAACTGACATTAATAAATGTTAAATGGAATTTTAAAAATTCAAACAAAATTCAATAACATGACTACTAGTTAAAATTTTGAAAAACAAAACGAAATTTCCTTTCAGTACTTTTTAAACCTCTTTGCAGCGCATAACTAATAGGTTGAAGGATTTTTTTAAATCAATTCAAATTTAGCTTTAATATTTAAATTTCCAACACTCGGTGTAAATAATTCGGAAGTAAACTGGAATATGAAATTATGTCTCTTGATAGTCCAATCAATGAGCTGATCCATATTTTATTCAAAATTTCATTATTTGCACTTTAAAAAAAAAAAGAATATAAATGTCCTCATAATTGAATTGTACCAATTGTCAATAAACAAATCAATATTATATTATTTTCTATCAATGTCTAATGACAATGTACCAAATAAAATTACCGTTAGTTAGTCTGACACCAAAAGGAAGTTACTAACACAAAGGGAACTTTAATGACATTCATGGTTGACTACTATTTATTTACATGAAATGAAACAAATGAATGTCTATGACAAGTAAAAACTCCTTTTTTAATCCTAATCTGGTATGTTTGCAATTCACAACCACCTTCCAAAGTGGTCTATAACATCTCCAATCAAGTTTACATAGTTTGAGTTTTTTGACAATTCATTTTCATGATAATAAATTATGCATTCAAATATTATTAATATTTTTTCATATCTTTTTAGTGATAGGTTGAAAACAAATTGGATGAAGGAATAAGACTTGCAAGAAACATGCAATCAAGGAATTGCTATCTATTTAATAAAAAAGGAGGAACTCAGATCGCTTTGGGAGATGCAAGATGTTGAAGATTTTGACCAAACTAATGAAGGTAACAATGAAGAAGGAAGGAAAGAGACATCTACAAGTAGGCACACAACATTCGGACAAATATTAATTTCATATTAACTAACTAAAAAATCTCTTGCAAACTTGCAATGAAAATTATAGTCCATGTTTACAAATGTTGTTAGGTCATTGTTTATTATTTTAGGACATGGAACAACAAACTATTTTTTTACAATCAATGGACCACCACCAAAATGGGGTAAAATGAATTTGAAGATTGTGAATGAATAAAATACCCATGAAAATTAAAATTGAGGTGATGGAAGGATTATTAATGATTGCTTGAAAGATTGTTAACAAAATAAACTTCATGCACTTTCACAATTATGACCATTGATAATTCTCAAAACACATTTCCAAGGTTTTATTAAAGTCAATTTGGACATGTGACCACTCTATAGTTCTTAAATTGGAGACCTTCAAATCAAAATAGTTGATTGTAAACATACAATAACATATCATGTTAATGTAGACCATCCTTCAATTCAAAGTTTGCAAAATTGTGAAGGCTCTAAATTTGAATGCCCTTTTTGGTAGTTCAACAAAGGAAACCTTTGCCAAAACTTCATGAACACATTCAAGAACATACAACTAAAACTTTTCTGTGTAATGACCAAAAAATAATTTCTAAGTGCCAATTAAAATGTTTTAATCAACCATTTTGGCAATCTATATTTTTCAATCACTTGGTGTGGAGATTGAAAAATTGGTTTCAAAAAAATTGATTGCCAAAAAGAAATGGTCAATGTTCAATTTGATGAACAAAACTAACACATCAACACCAATGTGATGACCGATGCAAAATGGGCACAACTTGTCATTTCTAACGATCGTTTTACACACCATATAAAACAATGTAAACAAATGAATAAACACAACACACAATAACATATGAAATATTTCATAATTTATATATATATATCCAAAATAATAGTTATGGAAGTGGAGTTGGTTCAAGAAGAGAAAAAAGGGTAAGGGCCAAATGCTAAGCATGAGGATAGGAGTTAGATAGAAGAAAAAATAAGGTTAGGTATGGAAGAAGGATAATTTGCAAAGCTTGTTTCATTATTATGTTATGAGTTCCCTCATGTTGATCCCTTTTGTTTAGAGGTTGCTTGCAAATGTAATCAACAATGTTTCATCTTATAATTTTTTGCATTACTAAAAGCTCCAACAATGACACATGTTTAAGTGAATTATTTACTAATTACTCTTTGCCCTTTTTGTCATGTTGCATTTCTTTTTCTTGTGCTTGTTTTGCAACTTCCTTCATTTTGATCTTGCAAAGCAAGCTTTAAGGTTGATGGTGAGTTATCCCATGTTGTTCATCTTCATTCACAATTTTTGCAAGTCTAAATGGTGGCATCATGGTCATCTTGCAACTTCTGACATTGTTGCAAGCTTCATTATTCACATATCTTAAATAAGTTCATCCTTGTCATCTTGCCTTCATTATGGTAGATTGTTTTGTTGTTTTGAAAACCCATAACCACCAAAGAAAAGTTTGAGGTGCAATGCTTTCATTTTCCTACAAACTATAATTTTCAAGGATAATGGGCAATGCAATACCTTTATGGTTGTGATTTACACTCACACACATGACAATGGTTTAAACAATAAGATGATAGAAGATTTACAAAAAATATAAAAGAATTGAACATAGATTGGTGTTACATAGTGACTAGAGTGAACCAATAGCCTTAGAGCACCACAAGATATTGATGGTGGGTTGACAAAAAATAATTTTTTATTGGGTTTTATTTCCCTAACTGACCACAATTGTTAGCTTGTTCTAATTCTATTTTCACTACCAACCTATCAACAACACACAAGTCCTCACCTATGTATTAATTATATACGTGCATGCAATTACCTTTTTGCCCACCTATTATCCTACCTACTTACCTATAAAATGTTTCCTTTAACAAATAGGTTACCAAGGTTAAACCAACAACAATTTGGTTGGGGTTCTTCCACAATTACATCATATGAAGCTTCCAATGGATGAAAGAACATTATGATTGAAATGTGAAAACCTTCAAGATTTTTTAATGTATTTGGAGGTATGCTTCCAAAACATAAAATCCCATGGGGCATTTTGAAAAATGATGCAAGCACTTTGTTTACCAAAATGCATCACATTGTTTTTTTCCATGATACCAAGTGGGTACCCACCAAATACTTGTCAAGTATCATGAGAAAACATAAAAACCACATGTCAATTTTTACATTTAGTAACATGCTCAAAGGGAGAGACTTTACAAACAAACATCCCTCAACTTTATCTCACGCAACCATTTATTTCCAAAACTCCCACTCCTCCGATGTTACTTTACACTACATGGAACCTTAGAAATTGTGGGTCCACCTACTAGCCAACATCGACTCCTTACATACTTACCTCTTGGTTTCATGTTTAATATGTTATGGCTATCAATAATTTAGCCACAAAGTTAGGGTCCTTTTCTTTTTCCCCTTTCCATTTCTTCACATGTGTACTTTCACCATGAAACTTGCCAAGTTTGTTATACCATCTAATTGTAACACATGGTGTTGAGATAATGTTCAAGAAAATTATGTAAAATTTTCCAAAGTATTGTTTAGGAGTAAACATCATTGTTAATAACTTTGGAGAGTGTAAAATAATGAATTGAATTAAAATCTAAGATGAAAAGGCAAAGGTGATTTACATGTTCATCTTGATTTTAAAAAATGGTGAATTAATTTTGTGAAACACAATGGGTTGCCTTTTGTGATCAATATGTATGGGGGATTAGCTTTGTCAAGGGGATTATAGTATAGGTGGATTGTCCAACATAAATAATACTGGTGATGTAGGCCAAAAGATCGGTAAGATGAATAAGTGACCCTACCACAAGAGGTTTTGTCCTAAAGGTAATGTTTTACATGAAATCCTACAAGAACATGCAATGTAAATGTTTTCATTATTTCAACTCAAGTTAAATGAGTTAAGAGTTTGTTGGATTTATGAAAAAGGGCCAAGTTTTTTTTGGGTAGGTGTAGGCAATTTTCTTGAAGTGCTTTTAACTATGTGCAACACAAAACCATATCCCTAGACTCTTGTAATGAATGGTACTTTGTTTGAGAATTTGGCAACTTTGAAATAATGTAATGTATTTCTTTGTGCCATTTTGGGTTTAGAGTTTTGAATGAATGTTGTTTATCATTCTTTTGTTATTGACGAATGGATTTATTGTATAAAATATATTTTAGATTTTTTTCCATCTTGTGACTTTTAGATGAAATCTTTTTTATGCATGTGGTCTTTAATAAATAATTAATTAATTAAGCAACAAGGTGCCTTTTGCATTTGGTGATCAATAGATGTTTTGTACAATAAATGATGAAATATCTAGTGGGAATGCATGATGAAACCATTTGGGGTCACCAAATGGAAAATGTACCATGTACACACACATGTAATAACATACATTACACTTTAAAGAAATGAAGATGTTAATGGTTTCTTGTTATATATTGGAAGCATGTATGGTAGTTTAAATGTGATATTATTTGGTTTGTGAAATTTTGGTTAATATGTTTATCTTACATTAGATTTTCATTTTTTCCAAGGACATTTGCTCATATATTTGTCTACTTGAGATCCAATTTTTGTGGTGTTTCCACTAGATTGTGACCTTAATTCAAATTTATCCATGAATTTATTTTTATTTTTCATTTATGATTATTTTCTTCTAAGGTGAAAACATTAAAATCTTCCAAAATGATGGTTCGACAATGTTTTGGTCAATGTTGAATTATATTTTGAACAATCTTCAACAATGTAAACACCAAACATACATGTATTGCTTATTGTGTATTAATATTAAAAGTTATTATGTATTTTGAACCATTAGTAGTTGTTGTGTTGAAAGAATCCAAATTCATATGTATGTCATACATCATCATTGACCCATGACCATCATGAATTGAAACATATAAATACTTCAATGAATTTATAAATGTGTGCACATCATGTCATAAGTGGTTTATTTTTGTTTTTACAAAACAAAAGATGTGAGGCATTTGAAAGTTATGGTCATGGTTAATGTTTTCATTATTTTGGCATAAAGACATTATATTCAAGGCTTGTATAATTGCATGAAAATTATGTAAATTTTAAAATTGAAGAATGAATGGTATCCAAATCACTATTTTAAAAAATATTTTTATATGTACATTTGGATCCACATATAAGTTTTCAAGTTCAAAAGAAACCAATAAATTTATTTTTGTGCGAATGTAGGATAAAACTTTGTAAACATTTAGGCCATGTTTCTTAACAATAGTAGGATAAAAATCCAATCCATATCACGACAATCCTTCTAAATGAAAATGGTTCTTGCTACTACAAATTGAATTTGAAATTGAATCCTTGTTATGATAATGATTGGGTCTTACCAACTTTCATATTTTTTATGATAGGTTCAATTAATGTCTAGTTTGATTCAATGTTAAATAATAATAATAATGAATATTTTTAGAGTTCCAAATTTAGAGTTTTGAAACATTGATTATATTATGGTTTTGTCATCATCTATCATTGATGTTTTAAATATGCCATAAATTCCATTCACACGATCATTAGATGTTGCATAATTACTCACACATAATTCAAGTAACACATTTGTTTCTATATTAATCATACAATGCAAATCTATACTCTTTTTAAAATAATTTTGAAGTTTGCAAAATGGCAAGCACGATGGGTGGTTAATGTCCATAACTTTATAAATAAATCTAGACCTTATGATTTAATGAATTTTTTTTCATTTTTGCCTACTATTTATAATATTAAACATTTTAGCACCAACACATGATCTTTAATCTATCACAACTTGCAATTGTTCATATTGACACATAAGCCTGCTTAATGTGTTTGATGATAAGTTTGGTAAGCTAAATAATGATTGTGGGACATGTACGTTAAATGATAAATGTATGGTTAAGCCATCAATATTCAATGCAACTTTACATGTGGACATCATGAATAAAACTTTGGTTTTTGTTAAGTCTAGAAACATGTATTTGTTGTGTAATAGTCCTTGTATTATAAGTTTCAATGCAAAAGTTTTACCAGTTCTAACACCTTTTGTCAAAAATAAACAAATTGTTGGATCAAGGTACATTTGTTTTCTATGCATAATCTCATCAAATATTAGTCTTTGTTCTTCATTCAATTGTTTAATTAAACCATGATACTCATATTATTCCATTATGTGACTGAATCACAAACATAGACCATAAACCATAATGTTCAATATTGATTATGTTTGTTATGGGAATCACACAATGTGAATCGTTTATTTCATAATCTATGTTTTCAGTACAAATATTAGTTGGATGCAATGTTTTTGATTCTAAATCAATTGAATTGTCTTTTTTTTCTATATTTGGATATGGCATTATGTAAATTAAAATAAATTTAATCTTTAAAGTTCCTTCATGTAGTTGACAATATGCATCATGCCATGTGACATTAGCTCCAAATCATGAATTTTCTAAGTTTCTAAATGGTGAATACTATAGAAGTTATGTTATTGATCAATTTTCAATATATTTGTATTCATTATAAATTGCAAGGATGATAATTTGGGGTTTGCAACACTTTAAAAATTCATTTAATTTTATGTTGTACAAAAAGACAAATTAGTTGACAATGACAATGATTCAAAGTTACCAAGATGATTAATGTATGTGTCTATGATCATTGAACACATCTTATATTAGTTAGATTTAGTTATATTAGATATATTAATTGATTTAATGCAATTTGTGGTTTTAACCAAAAAAAATGCACTATTCTAAAGGAAAAGTATTGATGAATTCAAATGTTTGAAATGAATGATATGACGATAAAAAAACACAAGGTAAAAAACAAGTTGAACAATGATATTTGCATCCATTTTATTTGCAACACATTTTTGTATGATAGAATGTAATTATGATGTTATTGATTTATTTATTTTTGTCATATATGATGTGCAATATTTTTCAATTGCATATGGGTCCAAGACAAATTGAATAATTTTTATTTGCAAACCACAAATGAACAACACTCATACTAAATGGGTGCATTCACATATTAATGAACTTGGGGTGCACCCTAAGAGCCTTGACATGGAGTCATGAATTTGTATTAACAAGTTGATGTGGCAATGCATGATTGGCCAAAGACTATTTAAATAGTGCTTAAATCATCTTAAAATAAGGTTGAAACAAATGTTGAAATGGTAATTAAAAATGGTTATAATTTTTTAAAATATTTTTGGGCATTTCATACTTATTGGTTTATTTTCAAATTGATCCACATGGTACATTAATACATTAAAAAGATTGTGGTATAAATGTATTAAACATTCATGAAACTTTGGAATTAAACATAAATTTAATCATGTAAACTAACAAATGGTTACACAGAAATCAATTTCCTATAATGGTTCAACCAATCATTTATAGAGACAATGCACATGTCTAAGAACAGGTTATTACACCAATACCAACCACTATATAGGTTAACACTAGTTTACTAACTTGTGTACTTTTTAATTTATGAACCTAAATGCATTGGTTTTTATGTTAATAAAAGTTCATTTTAAGAAATGTGTGGCTTTGTTAATTTTCTCTTGAAACATAACATATTTGTGTTTTTATCTATGTTTAAAGAATTTAAAATTTCAAAACAGGATATATCTTCATTTGAATTTCAAATTTTGATTTTTTTTTTTTGGCTTATGTATATAAGTATTGTTTTAAAAATAGATAATTCCCATTCATTTTTATAGGTTTTAATTTGTTCTTATTTCACACATGGAAAGTATTAGGTAATGAAATATACAAACATGGTTTTTTTTTGTTTTGGAGGTGTGTAAAGCTTTAACAAAAGGATCCCACAATATCAAATAAACCACATATAATGTTGAAAGACCAACTTATTGGACGTTGCAAATAATGTTTTTTGTAACCTTTCAAAATAATTAAATGAAATATGTAAGTCTTCCAAATCATAATAACCTAGGTATTATTTGAAAATAAGTTTAGTTGACACCCTCCCAAGTCCCAAGTTCGGCCCAAGGTGGGCCTTGGTTTCTAAAACAACGGAATTGTGGGGACTTGAGGGCACGTTCCCAACTCTCAACACTAAAAGGGGTAGAGGGGCGTGCTGAAGCTCCGAAATGGGACTAGGAAAAGGACAAGCTTTAGTTACTTACTCGAACTTGCATCAACCCAACCAACAAGTTGGTTAGTTCGCATTTTGGAGCACCCTTGGTGCTAGGACAAGCCACGGGCAACTCTGAACTCACAAGATTCACCACGGCCCGAATTCGGGGGAAGCCACTACCTTACCCCATATAGTATTCTCTGCATTACTCCGTAACACCCACATCCAAATAGCTTTTTGTCCCGGGACTCCCAAGGAGGAGTCCCAAAATTGTCTTGGTTTGGACTCCTAGGATTTTGTAATTCATAACTCTTTGCTCAGACCTCTGATTGGGATGAGGTCTAAAGCAAACTTGTAGCTCTCCTTGAAAGCTTTCCAACAATGTGTTTCATTGCACCTGCACACACCAAGGTCGGATCGATTCCCGACTTTTAGTGGTCGGAAGTCAAATTGCCAGTTTGACTCCCGGCCCTTCTTTTTGCCATAACTTGTGCTGTAGATGTCCAAATGGCTCATACAAAACCATTTTCGACATCTACACTTCAATAGCTTTCCAATGGCATGAAGAACGCCTCAAGGAGAGTTTTTTTGATCCCTATAATCGAACTCTAAATCTTCAAGAATCCCAAAGGACTCCCAAATCCCCATTTCAAGAGTGTGAGTGTCATCCTCACATTCTTCCAAAAGTGGGGTTGGGACATTTTACTTGTAACATTTTAAGGTTTTACCCAATAGTTTTCATTTTTGTATTTGCACCCAATCCAAACTTATGAATTTGGATGTAAACTTTTAAAATTTTCCAAAAATTCCTAGATTTATGAAGCAACTTCCATTGAACTATTTGTTTATATTAAAAAAATTCAAAATTTTGTCAAAATTGCCCATAAAATAATGTTGGAAAATTTCGTTAAAGCTTTGTGTGTTTATCTTTAAATAAAACTAAAGGATGAATTTTTTGAATTGGGGCAATAAAATATGTAGAATTTTTATATTCAAATATTTTTATAAAATCCAAAAAAAATGTATCATTGAATTTGTTGGTGTATAATTTTTTTCTTCACTTTTAGAATCAAAATGATCAAATTATGAATTATCATAGTTATGAGTGTGAAATTTTAAGATTATATGTGAAGTAAACAAACTTGGGGGCCCATTGATGGTGAATCATAATTATAAAACTATGGGATTCAGCAACATAATTACCAACAAGGAAAAGGTTGTCAAGTATAAAAAGAAATAAAAAGAATAATGGAAAGACATGGAAGTTAGATTGATCATCTATCTACCTATTGTCTTGTAGTAACTTCATTTCGTAGTGGTTACTATCATGTTGCACCTATTGTCATTTGCAAACTAAAAATGCCTAAACATTTATAAACCTTTTGTAGTTGTTGCATACCATTTACAATACCCATAGACCTCTTATCATTCTTGCCTACCATCTACAACATTAATCTACCCTTTGCCACCTTTAAATCCAATGGTTATTTTCATGTGCTAGAGCTCTTTAATGGTAGCTACCTTTTGGCAACAACCCTACTTTCATGCTCCAATAGCAAGTACAAAGAGTAATTTGATTGAAAAAGAATAAAAATCAAACTAATAAACTAATATTCTACATCAATTAAAAGGAACTACATTCCCTACCTTCCTAGAAGTCAATACAAACAAAAAGGAATAATGCACTTGTTTCCACGCAACCTTGAATTATTTTCCATTACATAATACCAAGTACAACATGGTTTTCTTACCTATTATCCCAACCTTTTCATATTTGTTCCTACCCTGTTACTTTGAAAATATGATAATGATAATGATGTTCCTCACGGGATGAATAAGGAATTAAAGAAGGTTTCCCACCACACATGTGGGTTTCCTTATCTTCTTCTTCTTATCCTAATATTTTCCCATTAGTTGATTGGATAACAAATACCAATCCTTATCCTCAAGGATTAGCCACCCCATCATTATTTATCTCCTAGGTAAATAGAAGATGGTAAGTAAATCTACCACTAATAACTAATTAATTACTAAAATGCTCATGGCATTAATTAACTTATGAACTCTTACCTTTAATAGTAACATTCAAATCTATATACTATCATGACATTTGAATTACATCTTCTAAAACAAACATGACCATATTTGGATGAACATTTATTGACATGTAAAACAAATTGTATTCATTAATTAAAAGACACACCTATTGTTGTTTCATGATGTGGTAGATGTGGTTGAACTTGATCCCCATTTGGGGACATTAATAACACCACGATGCATTTTATATTGTCCATAACCATAAAGTTTATATATTTGAGCAATTTAGGGTTATGGACAGGTTTAACATAATTTATGCAAGATGCAGTGAAATAAGATGTCTTCTAATTATATTAATTTTTGGACTAATGGAATGACATATTTCTAAATATTATATGCAACATTTTATATAAAGGTGGTTTAACTTCATGTTATGTAAACAACTTGTACATGTGTACGATGTTGAACTAGGCTCTATTTTAAAGTATATAGAAAGTTGTTTTAACAATTTATTTGAAAAATGTTTAAGTATCATAACCTTTCACAACAAAAACATGAAATTATGGGAACATTTTGGATTACTTTATTATAGATGTCAATGTATATTGAACTATTTTCGTGTTCATTATTTTAGCACAATGTTCCACCTTATGATGTTCAACAAGAATTGGTTATGTGATATTTTTTCAAGTCTATTCAATATATGATGATTGAAGTTTATCATTTGTGAAACATTCATGTGATTTATATATATATCATGCAATTCATAATTTGTGATCTTGTTCTTTGAATATTTAAGAACATGTTTGTTAATTTATATGATTTTTTGCATAACAAGTTAGATTGAACAACTTTTTAATAAGTCAAAAATGTTGGTGTCATAAGGTGCCCAATGAAAGTATTCATTGTTTTGTTTTTGTGTGACAATAGGATCAATGATTGGATGAGAATGTTCCATTTGAATATTAGGAATTTGGTTTGCTTTTGTAATTGACATTACAATGGATGGAAACAAAATATCATTGACAAAAACATTTGAAATGTTTTTAAGAAAAAAAATGGTATATATTCAATACAATATTTTTGGTAATATTTTTTTTCAAATAAATGTTGATTAATGAGATAATATAATCCAATAATGAATCTCAATTGTCTTTCAAAATGTCCATCAATGTATATAGTCAAAATTTTCATTCTAATATAAATGTATATTTATTTCTAAAGGTTGAATAAAGGGTTGTCATTATCATGGACAAGCAAATTATAAAAAATAATTTAAAATTTCGAAAAAAGATCTTCAAGAAATATGTTTAGAAGTTCTAAATTTTAAAAACAAAATCCATAAAAAATATGCTTGGAAGTTTTTAGAATTTCTTAGAAATATACTTGAAATAATATGCTTGGTAATTTCTAAAAGATGAAACTTTTTTTCAAATAATTGTTGACATAAACTTTTAGAAGACATGATCAATGCAAGTTTTTAGAATGTTATTTAATATAAACATATAAAAGGTTTAATTGGCGGAACTTTACAAAAGGTCTATGATCTTCTAGAAGGTTCCATGGGATAATGTATAAAGAAGTCAAAAGGGCACCATTTTTTTATTTCAACAATGTAAGGTGTTTCCTTTATACTTATAATTCATCTCATGTTTAACTTGCATATGCCTTGCTCAAGCAATAAAATAGTCTAGTTCTTATTCATTATCAAATTCCTTGTTAGTTAAGTTTTTAAAAAAATTGCAAGTTGTGTTCTTATCTTGTCCTTCATAGTCACATCATTGAGCTTAAAATAGATGGGAAATGACCTCAAGGGGATGGTTTAGTGGTATAGCCCTTGTTTGGGACCTTAAACACTAGGTGGCCAATATTGTTTACCTCTCATGTTGATGAAGATTCAAAAACTCAAAAAGAATTATTATGCCTCCCAACACTATTTACATCCCATGCCAATAAAATAAAATAAAATAAAATAATAAAATAAAAACAAAAATGCAATAATTCAAAAGCTTGTGGTGCAATTAAAGAAAGTGGCCTTGAATGCCTTTACCCATGACCTTGCTGAAAATTTTGTAATATTGTGTTTTCAAAAAATAACTTTTTAAAATTGTTGCCAAATTTTTTAGCAAGACCATTGTGTATTGTCCTCCATTATATGCCTCTAGAAGTTGCTCATATTTTATTATGAAATTGTTGCCCATAGCAAGAACATCTTTGTTAAATTTCCCCTCTTTGTTTACAATCATCAATTGTTTTTCACCTTTGTTCTTTCTTCTTCCCCTTACACCAATGGCAATGATAACAATGCTAGTAGAGGTCCAACCTCAGATTGAACTTTTGAATTCTCTATTAGAATGTATGTAAAAACATAGGATCCAATTCAAGTTGGAAACTTGGAATCAATAACACGATGGTTATCAACTAATTGTAATGATGTGTATGTGACCTTTTTCAAAACCCTCTTGGATTTTGATTTTATTCCAAAACATTCCATCGTCGCATATATTCCTATGACAAAAGTTGTCCATGCATTTTTATATGAAGTGATTTCACCTTCAAGGTGATTGTGGTCAAAGCTACCATATTTAACAAATAACAATGCACATTGAATAGCCTAGATCTTCCATGGTCCCATTTACACTTCCATCAAAAGTGTCATACTTATTGAATATTTTTGTTGCAAATGCAACACCATTAATTCCAAAATCTGAATCATCGACCACAACAATTAATCTACCTTCTTTCATAGCAATAATACATTTTGTGCAAAACAAAAAAATTAGAACTTGAAATAATTTGGCAACAAACAAATGGATTTGGAAAAGCACACGTTCACAACAACACACAATTGCTAAGGTAGCAAAAAAAAAGTGCAAAATGAAAACTTAAGTTAGCCACAATGTGCAATGTAGTGAAAAAAAAAATCAACAAACGTTCAATGCTTTAAACCAAAGTTTGGGACAAAACACTTTAAACTTAAACATTTAACTTTTTTTTTGTTTTAAAAACTTTAACAAACTTTGATTATCTTCAATTTTAACTTACGTCTAAAAAACATTATTCATGACCAAATAGCTAAGTAATGGTCTAATACACCACAAGAATATAATGACCCATGCTATCCCATAACGGGTTCTTGCCATGCACCCATTGGTTCACATGCAAACCCTAGATATTTTACTACCATAAACTAGGTCCAAAACCAATCCAAAATGTCTCAATCCCAAATTGGGATGTAGCACATGCATTTTAAACCCTTAATTACCATTTTAAAATCATTTTTTCATTTATCATTTCATAAAAATACATTAAATGTTTGGTTAAACATCCAATTTTTGGTCTTTTGTGTACAAATTATGGTCACAAAAAAAAACTTCAAATCTAGTTAAATTTTAATTACCTTGGGGTTCATGTATTAAGTGTTTGGTCCAAAACATTTATTTTTTAATTTTTTTTAAATTATAATATCTTGTTTTGGTAAAACTTCCATTAAATTTTTTTAAATATTAAAATTTTTTTCATTACTTTCTTCCTTTGTATATATTTCATGGAATTTTTATCCCACAAAGTACCATTATTTTTTTGAAATGAACATAGAACATTAGGTTCTTCTTATGGGCGAATAATATTAGGAAATTTACTGATAGTATTTCCCCATAATATTGAATGACAAGAAGAAGAAAAAATAAATAAATAAATAAATAAATCACATAATATTGGGTGGTTGTTCAATATTGTTTCAATGAAATATTGAGAAAATAAAAAGAAAAGAAAACTGAAATTAGCATTGAACAGCCACTCGGTGCTCTATGGTCTTCTTATGGCTGAATAATATTGGGCAACTACTTGATAATATTTCCTTGAAAGAAGAAGAAGAATGGGAAAACAATCTGAAAATTGTATTAGGTGACTATCCAATACTTTTTTTTGACATTTGGGAGGAAAATGTTAGGTGGTCACCCAATATTGTTCCCCCAAAATATTGGAAAAATCTGGAAATTAGTATTGGGTAATGACCTAACATTTTTTTCCCTCAAACTACCAAGAAATAAATAAATAAATAGATCAAAATAAAATCTTTAAAAGAGAAGCGTATCAAGTGATTGTCACATTTGAAATTTGTAACTTTTAGTGAACATGAAATCTAGCTAACCTGAGCTATTAGCTCATTAAAAGTGGATTTTTTCAAATGTGACGATTACTAAATTTGCTAAAAAAATTGAAAATGAAGAACAAGGGGCATACGTGAAAAGGAATAACTTACTTGGAATTGAAAAAGTGAAATCTTTATTTATATAACTAATGAGAATTCAACTTTGGGCAATGGATATGGGATAAAATATGATGATAATAGGAGCAACTTGAGGAATGCATCATGTATTACTACTAATTTTAACTTAAATGTTTAAAACTTCAATCCACCTACTCTTGTCTAAACCTTATCCATTCAACCTACATTCATTATTGACACCCTATACCCACTGAAAAGGGATTCTCACAATAAAGTTATTCGTAATATCACCCTCTCTTTCGCCCCCTATCCCCTCTGCTTTCACCCCTTATCCCGTCTTTCAGTGTTATCCGCAAAATAAGAAATTTTTATTAAATCTCAGTACGAAATGTTGAAACTCAGCATTTAATATGCAAGATTCGAGACTAATTATAGTAGTTGTACAGATATGAGCAGTGAAAAAATATGTAGCAGCAATGGAGGCGCTCAGGAAAAAGGAAAGACAAGATGAAACTCAGTTTAACACCAAATTTGGTGGAAAAACTAGTTTGGGTCCCAGTTATTGGTTTTGTAAAACTTTCGTTCCCAGTCACACGCTTGATGCCCTATTATGCTGAAACTGGCCGTTCTCGCCCCCTAATCGGGTGACTTTACAAATAACTCTAATGCCTCTATCCCAAGCTTGAGACAAAGCTAATAAATTCATTTTGAAAACCAAAAAAAGTTCTCCAATGTTTCAAGATTTACTATCTAGTCCCACTAATTTTCCACTCATGAATGTTTTTCTTTCCTATTGCTTCCTGAGACATCTCTGTGACGAGTAGTAGTAGGTTTCTACACACTGCTTTGGATGAAGTACAAATCCTTAATAATGTGAAATTGAGTTTGGACAAGTAAATATGCACAAGATACTGTGATCTTCAAATACACTTGTAAAAAAACCGATGATTTTAATTGGCTAGCCATGATGGATGATTAGCTCAGGTGTTGAAATTTCAATACCAATCTCTCATGTTGTATTGTCCAATTTTTCACGTTTATGGGTGGGAATGAGGAAATAATCAACACACCATGTTGAATACAGTAAACTCTGGTACAACCCCCACTAACGAATGTGGGTGAAGATCCGCTTTTGTGGGTTCCATAGCCCTGCTGGTTCTTCATGATCAAATCAATTTGCATCAAGTCCAGCAACAGAAGGGATGTAATCCTCCCCCATACGAATGAAACACAAGCATGTACCATATTCACGCAAACAGTTAATCATTCACTACTCACAATTGTTGGGAAGTGGAAGGTGTGGATGCGAGAGAACAAGATCCCAAAGCTCATAGAATCAGCAAGGAAGCTGCACATACTGTTAACATTATCCGTAAACTCCCCTGCAGTGGGGACCATATTTGGGGGAGAGTGGGGTCAAAGCAGCAAACCGGGTTCTCTAGCGGGGACCATAATTGGGGGAGAGTGGGGTCAAAGCAGCAAACTGGGTACTCTAGTGGGGACCATGATCCTCAGTTAGCCAAAGCTTGGAGTTGAAGCAGCAAACTGAGTACTCTAGTGGGGACCATACCCCCCAGTTTGGTGAAGATTGGGGTCGAAGTAGCAAGCTGGGTACTCCAGTTTTTAAATGAAAATATTGAGCCACTAAACTCAGATTTACACTGAAATTGGTGGTCTGGGCAAACTGGGTACTCCAGATTACAAATGAAAATAATGGGTCACTACACTCAAATTTGCATGGAGATTGTTGGTCTGCATAGTTTGGTCCCTTATTGTCTTCTTTGCCTTTTGTGCTCTTGCATGAGCTTTCCGTGAGAGATTTGCATGAGTGCTTTGTGAAACTAGAGGAGTAAGGCATCAAACTTGGAGCACTCCCCCTTCAAACTTGTTTGAAGTGAAGGTGCCAGTTCTGAACCAGCACCCCCCAGTGCACCATCCACTGGATGTCCGTTATCACTCAGCTGTGGTCAAGGTTTAGTAGTAGGGTTTTGAGAGTTTCAGAATCTGCACAAATCTTGCATATGATGTTCACTAGATGACGTGGGTTTAGATGAGCTCTGGCCTCTCCAGAATCTCATTCTGCACACTTTCCTGTCTGCCCTAGCTTTGGGATTTTGTCCCCAGTCTAGTTGACTTTAGGCACAGCTGAAAATTGGGCATGAAATAGCAAAGAGGGGGTCAAATTGGGGCATATCTGGGAATTACTGTAAGAATAGTAGGTAACTTCACTGCAACCGCTGAAGTTCCCATCATTCTTATCAGTTATAAGTTAGACAGGAAATACTTCTGCTTTATGGTGGCATAGTTGGCCCCCAACCAAAGTTACAAACTACAAAGTACGTTTCTAACAGCTCCCCATTCTAGTTCTTGTAGTTTTCTTCTATTGGATTTTGTAAAACATGTTAGCTTTGTGACATATGGGAGGGGGAGACCTGATTTCTGGGGCAAATTCAGCTTACAAAAACATTTGAGTGTGTGTACAAAGAGCAGCTTCACTGGCAGTTGCATCTATATATGAAGGCTTTTGGTGAAGCAACCCCTGACTCCGCCCGCTCGAACCTTCATCCATCCAGCCGGACGGACGTTTCATCCATCCCGGCAAACCTAACTCCACCTCCAACTGTCACGGAATCCAAAGGCGCAGAACCTCCCACGGGGGAAGAAGAAGAAGAAGACGCGATGGGGGCGATGGGGAAGCGCAACAACACTGCGGACTCACTCATGCTGCTACAGCGACAAAACAAGAAGATGACAGATGCTTCCTCCTCTTTCTTCTCCCAATTCCTAGAACTTCGTTTGATCATTTCTAATTTTTTCATCATATTCTAATGTGTTGCAGGTTGTGATTTCTTTCTTTGGTTGCTTGATCAGAATTATGATATGTAAGCAGGTTGTAATTTTCTTTTTTTGTGCAAGATCAGAGTTCTGATGTATATTTGCATGTTACATTTCTTT
>Ga0209208_10000332_pt1 | contig 58474 bp, 44 predicted proteins | sample S1TSphfallax_3_FD_187694 | JGI IMG/M metagenome (GOLD analysis project Ga0209208, IMG submission 187694) | Host-associated microbial communities from peat moss isolated from Minnesota, USA - S1T2_Fd - Sphagnum fallax MG (SPAdes) (version 2) | ecosystem: Host-associated > Plants > Peat moss >... | reverse complement strand
CGTGCGCCGCTCGAAGGCCAGGACATCGTCGCGGACTATGCCAGTCTGGGGTTGACGTTGCGCCGTCATCCGCTCGCGCTGCTGCGCGAGGAGTTGAATCGGCAAGGTGTCATCACCAATCAGGAGTTGTGGAATCAGCGGAGCGGTCGGCGGGTCACCGCGGCCGGCTTGGTGATCACCCGTCAGCGGCCCGGCAGCGCCGGCGGCGTGACCTTCGTGACCATGGAGGACGAGACGGGACATGTGAATGTGATCGTCTGGAAAAGTGTGGCCGCCGCGCAGCGCGCACCCCTGCTGGAATCACAACTGCTGCGGGTGCGCGGAAAATTGCAGCGTGAGGGCGACGTGCTGCATGTGATCGCCGAACGTCTGACGGATCTTTCGCATTTGCTCGGCGATCTCGTGGTGGCAGCGCGGAATTTTCATTGAGTTGGCGGCCTGTCCGGCTGCAAGGCCGTGGCACTCACACATCGAGACCCACCGCACGCATCAAGGCGATGCCGTTGCTCCTGGTGACGACGCCGTCGCGCAGCTTGAAATCGAAGCTGAGCCTGCCATCGTTGAGCTCATCCTGGAAGTGGACGTTCTTGAGGGCGGTTCCGAATGCGGCCTCATCGCTCAAGCGCAGATCATGGGTGCTCACCAGGCCGATCGCGCCGCGCGCGATGAGCGCTTGCAGCACGCCGCGCGCGCCGACCTGCCGGTCGTTGGAATTCGTCCCCTGCAGCAGTTCGTCGAGGAGGAACAGCAGCGGCAGAGCCTTGGGTTCGAACAGCTGGCGCAATCGTGTGATCTCGGCGTAGAACCGTGAGCTGCCCTCCTGCAGCGAGTCGCTCACCCGAATGCTGGCGCCGACCTGGAGCGGCGTCAGTTGCAGGCGCTCCGCGCATATCGGAGCACCCGCCATCGCCAGCACGGTGTTGACGCCGACCGCCCGCAGCAGCGTGCTCTTGCCCGACATGTTCGAGCCGCTGACCATGAGCAAGCGGGTCTCGGCGCCGATCGTGACATCGTTGCGCACGCATTTGTCTTTCGGGATGAGCGGATGCCCGAGGGCGGTGGCGGTGAAGGCGGCGGGGCCGGGTAAGAACTCGGGGAATGGATCGGTGGGACGTTCGGCGCTGTAGGCGGCGAGAGATTGCAGTGCTTCGATTTCGCCCAGGGTATCCAACCACGCGGCCACCGCCCGCCCGTGGCGCCGCCGCCATCGCTCCGCCGCGAGTGCGGTATGCAGCGGATACAGCAAAACCGTGAGCAGCGGCGCGAGAAAGGGATTGCGTCGCGCCTCCACGAAATTGACGATGGTGGCGAGCCTCGCGAGGCTTGCCGAGGCGGGCGTTCCACCGGATCTCAACGTTTCCCGCAGGCGGCGCAGCGCGGGCGCTGCGAAATCCTCCGCCTCGACGCGGGCGATCAGCTCGACGACGAGGCGCAGCCCCTCATGGGCGTGCTCCACCGCGGACAGCACGCCTTGGACTTTGCGCCGCAGCGCGTAGAGCATGCCGGCTTCGGCCGTGAGTACCGCAAGGAAGGGAAATGCCGGGCCGCCTCCTCTCCACAGGGCTGCGGTGAGCGCTGCAGCGCAGACCAGCAGCCAGGCGGCACCTTGGAGACGAGGTCCAAACAGGCCGTCGGTGGCGGTGGCCCATCGGGCGAGTTGCCCGAAGTCGAGGGAGATGCGCTCGGTCTCGCCCAGGATGTTGAGCTGCTCGCGCAGTTCGAGGCCGCGGCGTAGTTCCCGCACGCAGGCCTGACGCTCGAGGAGGGTCGGCAGGTCGGCCGGAGCCAGCAGCCAGCCCGCCAGCGTCTGCTCTCCCATCGGAGTGCGCGCGGTCGAGAGCGAGGCGAACAGGCTCTGATCGCCGAACAGATCGAGATCCGCGCCATAGAGGTGATGGGCATCGAGGAAACGGCTGCCGTCGCCGCCCCTCGGGTTCATGCTCCCGTTCAGGCGATCGAGACCCGCACGGTAAAATTTCACCGCGCGCGCCGCCTGCTGCTCGAGTCGGCGGATGCGCAAGTGATAGCCGACACAGCCGGCAAACAGCCCGGCGGGAAGGAGCGCCCAGAACGGGCTGATCGCACCGCCCGAGCTCAGCCACAGCAGGCTCAGGAACGCCGCGGCCAGCGCCAACCTTGCAGTACCCAGCCGGCGGTCCACACGCTGTAAATCTTCGAGGGCTCGATTGCGGTCGGCAAGGCGGTAAGAATACTGATCCAGCGCAGCCGCCACAGTCGATGGCGACTCGGATGTCGTCATAGACGCGGCGTCGATCGCGCTACTTCTTACGCTTCTTGGCGCCTAAAGAACGGTCGCCGACCTCATCGATATCGTCGGCATCGTCGATTTCGTAATCATCGAAATCGCTCAACAATTCTGCCGTTCGTCGCTCTTCCATCACCCGCTCCAGGCGCCGCCACGCAGGTTCGGCCCCTTTCGGTGCGCGCCGCCGCTGGGATTCGACGTCGCGCATGACTTGATCGACGTCAACGTCGTCACCGCCCGGCGCCGCGTCCTCAGCGTCTTCTTCCTCGAACTCGTCAGACTCGGGCTTTTCGCTCATGCCATCGAAGCTCGTGCTTCACCAGTGAACCGACACGCGCGGGTTATAAACGGAAATGCGCCCCGCGCGCAATACCCCAGCGCACACTCGGCGCAGGGTGAGCGCCGGCGCGTGTGATTTCGATTCATTTGACCAGATCATTGAGCTGAAAAATCGGCAACAGCAGTGCGATGACGATGAACATGACGACGCCACCCATGAACACCACCATGAAAGGACCGAGGAGATTGGTCATGGTGGAGAGCAGGCCGTCCATTTCGCGTTCCTGATTCGATGCGGCCCGCTCGAGCATCTTTTCCAGCTCGCCGCTGCTTTCGCCGCTGCTGATGAGGTGGATCATCATGGGCGGGAAGACCTTGCGCGCGGCCAGCGATTTGCCGATGGGCGCGCCCTCCCGGACTCGCAACGCCGCTTCCTCTACCGCGCGCTTCATGGGCAGATTGCTCACCACCTCGGCGGAGATTCTGAGTGCCTCGAGCACCGGCACGGCACTCGCGGTGAGGATGCTGAAGGTGCGCGAAAAGCGAGCCGTGTTCACGCCTCGGATGAGCTTGCCCAAGAGGGGCACCCGCAACAGAAAGCGGTCGAACCGCAGGCGGGCCTCGGGTGCGCGCAGCCAGCGCAGAAAGCCCCACGTCGTGACGCCGATCCCGATGACCCCGTAGAACCAGTACAAGCGCACGGCATCACTCATGCCGATCAACAGGCGCGTGGCGAACGGCAGCTCCTGGTGGCCGGACTCGAAGACGGCCACCACCTGGGGCACCACATAGGCAAGCAGAAACGACACGATGGCAAAGGACAACACCATCAACACGATGGGATACACCAGTGCATTACTGACCTGTTGGCCCATGACCTGCCGCGACTCGGTGTAATCGGACAGCCGCTCGAGGACGGAATCGAGCTTGCCGGATTGCTCGCCGGCGGAGACCGTTGCGCGGTAGATTTCCGGAAACGCCTGTGGAAAATCGCGCAAGCCGTCGGCCAGAGGATGACCCTCCACCACTTTGCTGCGAACGCCGAGGACGATGCGCTGCACCCGCGGCTTTTCGGTTTGCTCGGCCACCGCCTGCAGCGATTCCTCCAGGGGCAGTCCGGAGCGCAGAAGCGTGGCGAGCTGGCGGGTCAACAACGCCAGGTCCAGGGTCGACAGCCCGCGCCGAAGCACTCCCCGACGGCGGCTCTGCTTGAGCTCGCGCTCGGCCGTCTCTTGAATGTCCATGGGCAGCAATTGCTTGTCGCGCAGCAACTGCCGAACGTGCTTCGGCGTATCGCCTTCGATCAGCCCCTTGCGCTCGCGGCCTTGTGAGTCGAGAGCCGTGTATTCGAATGCTCCCATCAATCCTCGCGGGTGACGCGCAGAACCTCTTCGAGCGTCGTCTCACCTTCCATCACCTTGCGCCGCCCGTCGTCGCGAATACCCGGGCTGGCGGTGCGCGCGTAGCGTTCCAACTCCTGTTCGGAGGAGCCATCATGGATCATGGTGCGCATGTGGTCATCGACTGCGATGAGCTCATAGATGCCGGTCCGGCCCCGATACCCGGTGCCCGGCTCGCTACTCGGCCGGTAAAGCTGCACCTGCTCTCCATGCGGGTCAAGGTTCAGCAAACGGCGCTCGTACTCGCCGGCGATGAAGGGTTCACGCGTTTGCGGATTGAGCACCCGCACCAATCGCTGGGCCAGTACGCCAATCAAGCTCGAGGAGAGCAGAAAGGGTTCGATTCCCATGTCGCGCAGCCGGGTGACCGCCCCGACGGCCGTGTTGGTGTGCAGCGTCGAGAGCACGAGATGCCCCGTGAGACTCGCCTGGACGGCGATCTGCGCGGTTTCCAGGTCGCGAATCTCACCGACCATGACCACGTCGGGGTCTTGACGCAGAATGGCGCGCAGGCCTCGCGCGAAGGTCATTTCCACCTTCGTATTCACCTGGGTCTGGCCGATACCGTCGATGTAGTACTCGATCGGATCCTCAACCGTCATCACGTTGCGGGTATTGTCGTTGATGCGCTCGAGCGCCGCGTACAAGGTGGTCGTCTTTCCGGACCCGGTGGGACCGGTCACCAAGATGATGCCATGCGGTTTGTGGATGATTTCGTCCATCGTTTCCTGGGTCCGCGGGTCCATCCCCAGGGAGGTCAATTCGATGCGTCCCGCCTGTTTGTCGAGGAGTCGCAGTACCACCCGCTCACCGTGCCCCGAGGGCAGCGTCGAGACGCGCACGTCCACGGCCCGACCGGCGATGCGCAATGAAATGCGCCCGTCCTGAGGCAGGCGCCGCTCGGCGATGTCGAGCTTCGACATCACCTTGATGCGCGACACCACGAGGGGCGCGACGGCGCGTTTTGTCTGCAGCACCTCCCGCAATACCCCGTCCACACGGAAGCGGATCACCAGACGGTTCTCGTAGGGCTCGATGTGAATGTCGGAGGCGTTCTCCTTCACCGCCTGCGTCAGCAGCGCATTGATGAGGCGGATGATGGGCGCTTCGTCGTCACTTTCCAGCAAATCCGAAGACTCAGGGATGTCCTCGGCCAGATGGGCAAGGTCGGTGTTGTCATCCAAGCCCTCGAGCATCTGCATCGCAGCGCCTGATCCCGCCTCATAGGCGATCCGCAGCATGGAGTCGAAGGCTTCCACGGAGACCCGTTCGAGCTTGAGCGGTACGCCGATGAAACGGCGGACCTCCGCCAGCGCCTGCGGGGTGACGCCGGGACGGCACACCGTGTCGGCGACGTCGCCGGCGATGCTGCGTACCAGCACGCCGTGGCGCTTGGCGAAGGGAAACGAGAGCTTTCGTTGTGCGGGCTCTTGCAGTTCAGCGTTCATGGCGTTCCTGTGGGTTGAGGCGCGACAGCCGGTTGCGGTCCGGATGCGGGTTGCGGTTGAGTCGCTCGCGGAGGGCTCGGCACAATCAGCCGGGTCGTGTTCGGCTGAGCGGTCGGTGCCGGCTGGGGAGCGGGTGCCAGTTGCGGTGCGGGCGCCGGCTGGGGCGCCGGCGCGACGATGGTCGTCCTCCCCGGGCTGGGTGTTGCCGGTGAGCCCGCGGAATCCCCGGCTTGTTGGATGGCGGGAATGGACGGCTGCTTCTCACCCGGAAGGAGCGTGATCTTGCCCTTGTGCAACGACTTCTCCTCATCGCGTATCTCGTTATACCGCAGGGTACTCGTGGCTTCGGTCGCGATCTGATCGCGCAGGATCTTCGGCCGGAGGAAAACCAGCAAGTTGCTCTTCTGGCGCGAGCCGCTGCGCGACTTGAAAAGATTGCCGATCAAGGGGATCGCGCCCAAAACCGGCACGCGATCCTCGCTCTCGGTGACCGTATCCTGCATCAATCCACCCAAGACGATGATGCCCCCATCCTCGATCAGGATGGTGGTCTTGATCGACCGCTTGTTGGTGGAGATATCGGACGAATCCGCGATTTTCGCGCCGGGCGAGGAGTCCTCCTGTTCCACTTTGAGCTGAATCGTATTGCCCTCGCTGATGTGCGGTGTCACCTTGAGAATCGTGCCCACCTCCTCGCGCTGGATCGTCTCGAACGGGCTGGTGGTGCCGTTCACGCTGGCGGTGGAGCTCGTATATTGGCCGGTGATGAGCGGGATCTCCTGGGTCACCTTCACCTCGGCCTCCTCGTTGTTCATCGTGATGATGCGCGGCGTGGAGATGATGTTGCTCGTGCCGTCACTGCGCAACGCCTGGATGATGGCGGCAAAGCCCTTGCCGGTGTTCGAATTGTAGGTGCCGACGGCGAACGTGGCGCCGTTCGGGATGGCCGAGGACAGCGCCGATGCCGCCGTGCTCCCCGTGGTGGTGGCAGTGGACGTGGTGGACGACAGTGCCGACGAGCTCAAGCCGCTGACGCCGCTCAACGCCGCCGCCGCGATGTCGACGATGCTGGTGCCGCTGCCCGGCAGGTTGGTGACGCCGTAACCCAGGGAAGTGCCGCCATCCAGCAACCACTGCACGCCGATATTCGCGCTCTTGTTGACAGCGACCTCGACGATCATGGCCTCGACCTCCACCTGGGCCCGGCGGATGTCGAGCTTATCGATCACCGCCATCAAGGATCTCATCACCTTGGGCGGCGCCGTAATGATGAGCGCGTTGGTGGGCACATCGGCCCAGATCGTCACGCTCGCGTCCACATTCGAGCCGCCGGAGCCTGCGCCGGCGGCGCCGCCCGTCGCCGGGCCTCCCGCTGCCTTGGCGGCCGCAGTGGCCTGGCCCTTCAGTTTGTCGGCCAGTTTGTCGGCGTCGGCGTAGAGGAGGTAGCGGACCTGGGTATCGCCCCCGTTGAGACCCGGAGTGTCGAGGTTCAGGACCAGCGCCTTGGTCTTCAAACGCATCGTTTTCTCGCCGCTGATGAGCACACTGTTGGTGCGTTCGTCGGCGACCACCTTGACCGCAGTGCCGCCCTCGGCGGCGGGCCCGGTGGTTAATTGGTTGATGGTGCGCACCACGTCGCTGGCGCTGGCGTTGCGCAGCTGGACCACTTCGATCGGCTCATCGCCGCTCTCGTCCATGCGCTCGATGATCTTCATGATCCGGCTCACGTTGCTGGCCCGATCCGAAATAATCAGCATGTTGCCCGCGGGATAGGCAGCCAGATGGCCCTGTTGGGGAATCAACGGCCGCAGCAGCGGCACCAACTGAGTCGCACTGATGTTCTTGACGGTGATGATCTGGGTGACGATCTCGTCGGAAGTGGCACTGACACTATTCGGCAGGTCGATCGACGGCAGCTGGCGGGCATCGGTGTTCGGGATGATCTTGATCACCTTGCCGGCAGGAACCGCCACATAGCCGTAGACCTGCAACACGGCGAGGAATGCCTCATAAAATGCCGCCGGCGACATGGGAGTCGCAGACAGCATCGTGACCTTGGCGTTGACGCGCGGATCAATGATGAAATTCTTGCCGGTGACCTCGCTCACCGCCTGAATGATCTGGGTGAGGTCGGCATCCTTGTAGTTCGGCGTGATGGTCGCGCCCTCCGCCGGCCGCTGCACCACGTTCTGGGCCGGCGCCGGAATGGACATGGCAACCAGCAAAACCGAGACCACGCTCGCCAACGTTGCGCGGAATGTCGGCAGCGGTCGGTGTAACCTCGCCATTAGGCAACCCCAAGGATGGAAAGGCTTCGAGAAAGGCATTCGCTACGGTTCATTCGGGGTCTCACTCGTGCTGGGGGGCGTCGGCGGCGGCTCGCCCGGTGATAGCGGCGCGGCTCCGTTTGCGGGAGTCGCTGCCGAGCCTGACTGGTCGGTTTCCAATTCCTTGGTCGCTTGCGCGGCCACTTGGGCAATGTTGAGCGTGATTTCCTGTTTCTGGCCCGCACGCTCGACCGTCACGGTCGCGCGATCGGACGATTGAATCGTGTTGAAGACGTCTTGACTATGTTGCGGGTCATCCAAGGCTTGGCCGTTGATGGCCGTCACCAAATCGCCCGGTTTAAGGCCCAGCTTGCCAAAAATAGCGCGATTTTTGCCGGGGTAGGCGCGAAAACCCCGCAATTTGCCGGCGACGTTGTCGTACGATGGAACCGTGCGCATCACTTGGTCCAAGAGGCCGGGGTCCTGTTCCACCATTCGCCTGATATTCTGAACCGCAGTCGGGGCTTGTGGCTGGACTCGGCCCATGCGTGCCGACGATCGGGCGTTGAGCTGCAGCCGCGGCAACACCAAGGTCTCCAGGATGCCGGCGCGGTCCAGAATGACATGGTCGAGATAGACCGAGTGAAGGGTCGCTCCGTTCACATTATCACCGATGGCATAGACCTTCGATGGTCCGCCATCGCTGATGATGGCGACCCCATGCTTGGGGTCCTGGGTGGCAATGGTGCCGGCCAGCATCAGATTGGAGCTGCTCAAAGGCGCGTGGTCGGGATCTTGGGCGGCCGGGTCCGCCGTGGCAATCCCGAACAGGTGGGCCGAGACCACACTTTGAACGTCGACGCCGCCGTGCCGGGCCGGCGCCGCCGGGCTCCGGGTCGGAACCGGCTCGGGCGATTTCACCGGACCGCTCAGGGCCGAGACCGCCATCCGTGCCAGTTCGACCACGATGAGTGCCGCCAGAATGAACGACACATAGGTCGGACTGTTGCCTTGCAGACGGGACAGCCGTTCGTTTTTCAATAGATCAGGCATGTTTAAAGTATCGCGGCGAATGCGAAAATCGGGGGGCGCCCCCCCTCGCGGACTTACGGGGCCCCAAAAGTTGGGCAATCATACGGGCTATGCGCTTGGGCGCTCAAGCATTTGTTTTTCCTTGTTAAAGTAAACTGACATCGAATGGCGACAGTGGCAATTATCGAGCGTGTTTGCTTGCACCGCTTGTAATGCGCCAAACCTAACCCTATAAACTATTCACACATGAGCGATATAGAGAGAGGTCGGGAAGGGACGGGCCTGGTCGTCGAGGAAGCGGCGCCGAAGCTCAAGCGTCCGCCTCTCTATCAAGTCGTGCTCATCAATGACGATTACACTCCCATGGAGTTCGTGGTCGACATCCTCCAACGTTTCTTCGCGATGGACCGCACCAAGGCAACTCGGGTTATGCTCGAGGTCCATACGAAGGGTAAGGGAGTCTGCGGGGTCTTTACATATGAAATCGCAGAGACCAAGGTAGCTCAAGTGATCGCGTATGCGCGACAACATCAGCATCCGCTGATGGCAACGCTAGAAGAGGCATAACCTGTGCTTAGTCAAGAACTCGAATTTTGCTTGAATGACGCTTTTGCCAGTGCCCGAGAGGCGCGGCATGAATTCATGACCGTCGAGCATCTGCTGCTCGCGATCGTGGATACCCCGAAGGTCCGGGAGGTCTTGAAGTCCTGTGGCGCCGATACGGCCAAACTCAAGACCGAACTGAAACAATTCATCGACCAGACGACGCCACGGCTGCCCGCCGGAGAGGATCGGGACGTGCAACCGACGCTCGGCTTTCAGCGGGTGCTGCAACGCGCCGTGTTCCACGTGCAGTCGAGCGGCAAGAAGGAAGTGACCGTTGCCAACGTGCTGGTGGCGATCTTCAGCGAGAAACAGTCTCATGCGGCATACCTCCTCAGCATGCAGGATGTGTCGCGGCTCGATGTCGTCAACTTCATCGCGCACGGCCTCTCCAAGGCGGGTGGCGAGGAACGGAGTGATCGCGAGGAGGGCGGCGGGACCGGCGACGCGGAACGCGATGGCGACGGCGGCGGCAACGCGCTGGAGAAATATGCCACCAATCTCAATGAGTCGGCGCGCAAAGGGAAGATCGATCCCCTGATCGGGCGCAAGCTCGAGGTCGAGCGAACCATCGAGATTCTGTGCCGGCGGCGCAAGAACAACCCGCTGTACGTCGGTGAGGCGGGGGTGGGCAAGACGGCCATTGCCGAGGGGCTCGCCCGCATGATCGTCGAGAACCATGTGCCCGACGTGCTGCTCGATGCGACGATTTATTCGCTCGACATGGGCTCCCTGGTCGCCGGCACCAAGTATCGAGGTGATTTCGAAAAGCGTCTGAAAGCGGTGCTGGCCGAGGTCAAGAAGCAGCCCGGGGCGATCCTCTTCATCGACGAAATTCACACCGTGATCGGTGCCGGTGCCGCATCCGGCGGCGTCATGGATGCGTCCAATCTCATCAAACCCGCCCTGGCGAACGGCGAATTGCGCTGCATCGGATCGACCACCTACAACGAGTATCGTGGCATCTTCGAGAAGGACCATGCACTGGCCCGCCGATTTCAGAAAATCGACATCACCGAGCCCTCGGTGCAAGACACGGTGGACATCTTGCGCGGCCTGAAAACCCGCTACGAGGAGCACCACGGGGTCAAATACGAGGACGATGCGCTGCAGGCGGCGGCGGAGCTCGCCGCTCGGCACATCAATGATCGGCACATGCCGGACAAGGCAATCGACGTCGTCGACGAAGCCGGCGCCAATCTGCGGTTGAAGCCCGTCGAAAATCGCGAAGCGTCGGTCACCGTCAGTCAGATCGAGAACGTGGTGGCTCGCATCGCACGGATCCCGCCCAAGAACGTTTCCCTGTCCGATCGCGATGTGCTCAAGAACCTGGAACGCAATTTGAAATTGACGATCTTCGGTCAGGACAAGGCGATCGAAGCGTTGTCGGCCGCCATCAAGATGTCCCGCTCGGGATTGGGGGACCAGCGCAAACCCGTCGGTTCGTTCTTATTCTCGGGTCCCACGGGCGTGGGCAAGACCGAGGTGACCCGCCAATTGGCGATTGCGATGGGCGTTGAGTTCGTGCGCTTCGACATGTCGGAGTATATGGAGCGCCATACCGTATCGCGGCTGATCGGCGCGCCGCCGGGTTATGTGGGCTTCGATCAAGGCGGTCTGCTGACCGAATCGATCGCGAAGCATCCGCACTGCGTGTTGTTGCTCGATGAGATCGAGAAGGCGCATCCGGATGTCTTCAATCTGCTGCTGCAGGTCATGGATCATGGCACGCTCACCGATAATAATGGGCGGAAGGCGGATTTCCGTCATGTCATCATCGTCATGACCACGAATGCGGGTGCGTATGAAATGAGCCGTCCCAGCATCGGCTTTACCCAGTCCGATTCGGCGTCGGATGGCATGGAGGCCATTCGCCGGTTGTTTTCGCCCGAATTTCGTAATCGCCTGGATGCCGTGGTGCAGTTCGCCGGCCTCGATCAGGATACGATCGAACGGGTCGTGGACAAGCTGTTGGTCGAGGCGGAGGCGCAACTCGAGCAGAAGCGGGTGTCGATCTCGGTCGATGAGCCGGCGCGACGTTGGATCGCCAAGAAGGGTTATGACCCGAAGATGGGTGCCCGTCCGATGGCGCGCATCATCCAGGAGTTCATCAAACGGCCGCTCGCCGAAGAGCTGTTATTCGGCAAACTCGTCAATGGTGGCCACGTGGAGGTGACCTTGAGCGAGGACGGGGACAAACTCAAGCTCGAATCGCGTGCGGCGGACACGCCTGCGCTGCTGTCCCATGAGAATGGGTGATGAGCCTGGCCGGTTGCCGGTCGTAAGTCGCGAGAGGTGGATGAGATCCTGCTTGACCAGTGCCGTCGCCGCGGCGGCGCTGGTTAACGGCCGCGGTAGACGATGCGGCCCTTCGTCAGATCGTAGGGGGTCATTTCGACGGTGACCTGATCGCCGGTCAGAATTCGGATGTAGTTTTTACGCATCTTGCCCGAGATGTGCGCCGTTACCACGTGGCCTGTCTTCAGTTTCACGCGAAACGTCGTGTTGGGCAGGGTCTCGACCACCTCGCCCTCGAATTGAATTGCCTCTTCTTTTGACATGCGTCCTTTGGGTATGCGTGAAGCCGGGCGCATTGTGCATAAAGCTCCCTGCTAAAGCAATTTTACGCCTCAGTTGGGTGCAGCATCGTCATTCCAGCGCTCGCTGGGGGCTCGGCGGGCGTAGTCGGCCAGCATGGAAATGAAATCCGCGCGCGATATTTCGCGGGCGCCGATGCTCGCCAGATGCGAACTCGCCACCTGGCAATCAATGATGCGAATGTCCCGGGCGCGGCATTCGTCGACCAGGCGGGCCATGGCCACTTTCGATGCATCGCTTTCACGACTGAACATGGATTCGCCGAAAAATACGTTTCCCAGGCGGATTCCATACAAGCCGCCGACCAGGCGGTCGCCGCGGTAGGTTTCGATTGAATGGCCGAAGCCCAGGCTATACAGCGCCTCATAGGCGCTTATCATGTCGCTGTTCAACCAGGTTTCAGGCCCCGAGCGGCGCGGCGCTGCGCATTGCCGGATGGTTTCTCTGAAATTGAGGTCGACCCGGGTGGTGAAGCGACCGCTGCGCAGGGTCTTGCGCAGGCTGTGGGAGATTTTGAACTCGCCGGGAAACAGCACCATCCTCGGATCGGGCGACCACCACAGAATGGGCTGCTGTGCCGAATACCAAGGAAAGACCCCGCGTTCATAGGCTGCCAGCAAGCGGGCGGGGGCGAGATCGCCGCCGGCGGCCAGCAGGCCCGGTGGGTCGCGCAACGCCTGCTCGAGCGGTGGGAACCAGTCCGCAGCCAGATGTTCGCCCAGCCAGACCAGTCGGCTCAGAGCTGCAACTCCTCATCGGGTGCGCGGTGGTATGGCACATGTTCGTTCACCGAGGCGGCATAGTGATCCACCCCGCGCGCTTCGCGGGCGGCGAAGTCGCGTATCGCGACGGCAAAGCGGGGGTCGATGATGTCATGCGCCGAACTCGTCAGGGTCGGGACGAAACCACGCGGCACCTTGTGCTCACCCTGGGTGCCGGGTTCGAAGCGTTGCAGTTTGTGTTCGATGCAATACTCGATGCCCTGGTAGTAGCAGGTCTCGAAGTGCAGGCTGTGGTAGGTGCCGCCGGCACCCCAATAGCGTCCGAACAAGGCATCGCTGCCCAGGAAAAAAATCGCGACCGCGATCGGCGAACCGCCGTGCCGTGCAATCTTCAGCATGAGCTTGTCGGGCATGGCGGCGGCGACACGCTTGAAGAAGTCGAGGTTCAAGTAAGGCTCATGCCCGTGGCGATAGAAGGTATCGGCGTAGAACTCGTACACCGCAGCCCACAACGCGGCATCCATGTCACCCCCATGACGGGTATCGAATTCGATGCCGGCCTCCGCGACCCGGCGCCTTTCACGCTTCGCTTTCTTGCGCTTCTCGGCCGTGAACCCTGCCAGGAACTCCTCGAAGGTTCCGTAGCCCTGATTGAACCAATGGAACTGGCAATCGCGCCGCTCGATGAGGCCCGCAGCTTTCAACGGCTGAAGCTCGGGCTCGCTCGGAAACAAAATGTGCCAGGAGGATAGCCGCTCGGCGCGGGCAAACTCCATGGCCGCTTCGATCAACGAGGCGGCAGCCTTGTCGCCGCCGCTGCCGACCAGCAGCCGCGGTCCCCGCACCGGCGTGAAGGGAACTGCCGTGAGCAGTTTCGGATAGTAGGAAATCCCGTGCTGGGCATAGGCGTTCGCCCAGGAAAAGTCGAATACGAATTCACCGCGCGAGTGGGTCTTTCGATAGAGGGGCAGCGCTGCGAAGGGCCGGCCGGCGCGATCCTCCAGGAGCAGATGCCGCGGCGTCCAGCCGGTGCGAGGCACGGCGCATCCGGATTCCTCGAGCGCCAGGAGAAACTCGTGCCGGAGGAAGGGCTGATCGGCCCCGGCCAAGGCATTCCAACTCGCCGCGTCGATGTCGGCGATGCTCCCCAGAATCCGCACGCGCGTCGCCGTCACGCGTGGGCAACGCGTGGCGTGACCATGGAGGCGACGTCGAGAGCTTCCAGATACTTGTCGGCATCGAGTGCAGCCATGCAACCCGTGCCTGCCGAGGTGATCGCCTGCCGATAGGTGTGATCAGCCACATCGCCCGCGGCAAAGACGCCCGGGATGCTGGTCGACGTGGCATCTCCGGAAAGACCGCCCTTGACCAAGATGTATCCGCCACGCATGTCGAGCTGCTGGTCGAACAGCTGGGTATTGGGGTGATGCCCCACGGCAATGAACACGCCGTGCACGGCAATGGTCCGCTCCCCATGGCCATGTGCCGTTCGCAGCCGCACTCCCGTAACGCCGGCCTCATCACCGAGGATTTCCTCGACGGCATGGTTCCATAGGATGGTGACTTTACCGGAGGCCTCGAGTGCAAATAGCCGATCCTGAAGAATCTTCTCCGATTTCAGTTTGTCGCGGCGATGTACCAGAGTGACATGGGAAGCAATGTTCGAGAGATAGAGCGCTTCCTCCACCGCGGAATTGCCGCCACCGATGACCGCGACCGGCTTGCCGCGATAAAAAAACCCATCGCAGGTGGCACACGCCGAGACACCCCTGCCGCGGAAGGCGTCCTCTGAAGGTAGCCCCAGATATTTTGCAGAGGCTCCCGTGGCAATGATGAGCGCATCGCAAGTGTAGCGACCGCTATCGCCCACCAATTCGAACGGGCGCCGTCGCAGGTCAGCGCGGTTGATCGTATCGAGGACGATCTCGGTGTTGAACCGCTCGGCGTGGCGCCGCATGCGATCCATGAGTGCCGGTCCTTGAAGATGTTCGACATCGCCCGGCCAGTTGTCGACATCGGTCGTGGTCATGAGTTGGCCGCCTTGTTCGAGGCCGGTGATGAGCAGCGGTGCGCGGTTGGCGCGCGCTGCATAGACGGCGGCCGTGTAGCCCGCCGGGCCCGATCCTAAGATGAGGAGACGACTGTGCCTGACTTCACTCATGTATAATTTGCCTCTCTTCTATGGTGCCTTGAGCGGCGGTCGGCCGCTTGGTTATCGTAAGTAAATCTGTGGGCTCCAGCCAGTTCAAACAAGGTCTCGCATCCACGATCCGCGAGGTTCATGGTGCAAGCAGCTCACATCAGTTACTATTGCATAATATTCAACTAGTTAAGAACCATATTTCATTGAAGGTCTAGAATTGGTAGAAGCTACCCTCAGCAAGAAGTCCAAACCGGCGATCAAGCTCTCAGCGGCGGTCAACCGCGCCTTGCGCGAGGGGACCCTCTGGGTTTTCGGTGCGTTAGGCGTGTTGTTGATCTTGGCGCTGTTCTCCTATCACCCGCAGGATTCGAGTTTCTCGAGCACCGGGGATGTGCTGAGCAACGGCAGCCCGGCGGCCGTCGGTAATTGGATCGGACCGGTCGGGGCGTGGCTCGCCGACTTTTTCTTTTTCCTCTTCGGGCGCCCTGCTTACCTGTTTCCGCTGATGCTGGCCTATGCCGGTTGGTTGGTGCACAAGGAACATGCCTTGCCCGATGCACGCTCACGGATCAACACACTGCTACGGGCGGTGGGATTCGTGCTGATGTTGCTCACCAGTTGTGGCTTGGCGACTCTGCACTGGAGTGCCGGTCAATTCCCGAACACGGCCGGCGGCGCGCTCGGCGTCATCGTCGGCGACGGCAGCGCAGCCGGCCTCCGCTTCCTGGGAGCCACGCTGCTGCTGCTCGGGGTGTGGCTTGCCGGCGTTGCGCTGTTCTTGGGCGTGTCCTGGTTTGACGTCATGGACAGGTTGGGGGCTGGGGTGCTCGGCGCCTTCGACTGGGCTGTGGCCAAGATTGAACAGCGCCGTGAGTTGGCCTCGGGACAGCAGCGCAAGCAGGCGCGTCAGGGCGTGGTGCGCGAGGAGCAGAAAAAAGTCGCCAGCCGGCCGCCGCCGCGAATCGAGCCGATCGCCCCGCTGCCGGAGAAAAGCGAGCGGATCGAGCGCGAACGCCAGGTGCCGCTGTTCGACGCCCCGAAGTCGAGCGAACTTCCGGCGTTGTCGCTGCTCGATGAACCGGGGCCCCGGGAGCAGTCCTATTCCGATGAGGCATTGGAAGCGATGTCGCGTCTCGTGGAGATCAAACTTCGCGACTTCGGCGTGGAGGCGGAAGTGGTCGCCGTGCTGCCGGGGCCCGTGATCACCCGATTCGAGCTGCGCCCCGCACCTGGTGTAAAGGTCAGCCAGATCAGCAATCTTGCGAAAGACCTGGCGCGGGCGCTGTCTGCCATCAGTGTGCGGGTGGTCGAGATCATTCCCGGAAAATCAGTGGTGGGACTGGAAATTCCCAACGAGAAAAGGGAAATCGTGACCCTCGGGGAGATCATCAAGTCGAAGCCCTACGATGAAGTGAGTTCGCCGCTGGCGCTTGCCCTCGGCAAAGACATCGGCGGCGTACCGGTGGTCGCCGATTTGGCCCGGATGCCGCACTTGCTGATCGCCGGTACCACCGGTTCGGGCAAGTCTGTGGGCATCAATGCGATGGTCTTGAGTCTGGTGTACAAGGCCACACCGGAGCACGTGCGCATGATCATGATCGACCCGAAGATGCTGGAGCTCTCGGTGTATGAAGGCATTCCGCACCTGCTGTCGCCGGTGGTCACCGACATGAAACAGGCGGCCAATGCACTGCGCTGGTGCGTCGCGGAGATGGAGCGCCGTTACCAGCTCATGTCGATGCTGGGGGTGCGCAACATCGGCGGTTTCAACCGGAAGGTGAAGGATGCGGCTGATGACGGCAAGCCGATCAAGGACCCGATCCGCATGCAGAAGATCGCCCAAGGAGTGCCGGGCATCGTGGCCGAAGATGTGGAAGATTTGACTGCACTGCCGTTCATCGTGGTGATCATCGACGAGCTCGCCGATCTGATGATGATCGTCGGCAAGAAGGTCGAGGAATTGATCGCCCGCCTCGCGCAGAAGGCCCGTGCTGCGGGCATCCACTTGATCCTCGCCACCCAGCGCCCGTCGGTCGATGTGATCACCGGACTCATCAAGGCCAATATCCCGACACGCATCGCCTTTCAGGTGTCGGCCAAAGTCGATTCTCGAACCATCCTCGATCAAAGCGGTGCCGAGTCGCTGCTCGGCCACGGGGACATGCTCTACCTGCCGCCGGGAACGTCCATTCCCACGCGCGTGCACGGCGCATTCGTCTCCGACCAGGAAGTGCACCGGGTGGTTGCCGGTCTCAAGGCGGCCTCACAGCCGGTGTATATCGACGAAATCCTCGAGGGGCCTCGTACTGCCATCCCGGGGTTCCCGGCCGACGATGAAGACGGCGAAGCAGGTCCGGCGGACGCCGAAGCCGATCCGCTTTATGATGAAGCGGTCCGCATCGTCACGGAGAGCCGCAAAGCCTCGATCTCCGGCGTGCAGCGCCGGCTCAAGATCGGTTACAACCGTGCCGCCCGCCTGGTCGAGGCGATGGAGGCGGCGGGTTTGGTCGGACCGCTGCAATCGAACGGCGCGCGTGAAATTTTCGGCGCCGCGCCTCCTCAGGAGTGAATACTTGTCCCCTGCGTTGAAAACGGTCGGCTTCGCACTCTCATTGTGGCTCGTGCTTTGCGGGGCCTGTTCCGCCACCCCGGCCGAGGATGTGCAAAAGTATCTTGCCAATCTGGCCACGTGGTCGGCCGATTTCACGCAAACCATCGACGACAGCAATGGCAATGTGTTGCGCAGTGCGGCCGGCAAACTCTATCTGCAGCGACCGGGAAAGTTCCGCTGGGATTACTCCCAGCCTTCGGAACAGTTGGTGCTGGCCGACGGCAAGGAGATCTGGTTCTACGACAAGGATCTGGCGCAGGCCAACGTACGCGATATGGACAGCACCCTGGCGAGTACGCCGGCGAGTTTGCTGTCGGGGGATGGGTCGCTCGAAACTCAGTTCAACGTCAAGGCATTGCCCGCCGCAGGCGGCCTGCAGTGGTTTCAGTTGATCCCGAAACATTCCGATACCGACTTCCAGCTGATACGCATCGGGTTCGACAAAGGAGGGGAGCTCGCCTCCATGTTCTTGGCCGATAAACTGGGTCAGGTGACACAGTTGACCTTCGCTCATCCGGTGCGAAATGCCAAGTTCCCGGCGGACATGTTTTCGTTCACGCCGCCGCCGGGCGTCGATGTGATCGGGCGCGGGCAGTAAATTAGAGTGGAAGCGGAGACGGCCAGCGTCGATGGCACTTACCGGCCGCTTGCAGATCGCCTCCGGCCGCGCAACTTGGGTGAATATGTCGGCCAGTCGCACCTGCTCGGCGTCGGGGCGCCGCTGCGCCGTGCTCTCGAGTCGGGTCGGCCGCATTCGATGATATTGTGGGGACCTCCGGGGACCGGCAAGACGACGCTTGCGCGCCTAGTCGCGCGGGGGGCGCGCGCCGAATTCATTGCGTTGTCCGCGGTGATGGCGGGCATCAAGGATATTCGCGCGGTGGTCGAGCAGGCGCGCGCGTTACGCGGCACCCGCGACACGGTCCTGTTCCTCGACGAAGTGCATCGCTTCAACAAGTCGCAGCAGGATACATTTCTGCCGTATGTCGAGGACGGCACCCTGATTTTTGTCGGTGCCACCACGGAAAATCCCTCCTTCGAAGTGAACAATGCCCTCCTCTCGCGGGCCCGGGTGTACGTGCTCAAGTCGTTGACAGCGGATGATCTGGCTCAACTGTTGGACCGTGCGCTGGCCGATACCGAGCGCGGCCTGGGGCAGATGAGTCTCGAGATCGATGCCGGTGCCCGCGAATTGCTGGTCGCGGCAGCCGACGGCGACGCCCGCCGCATGCTCAATCTGCTCGAGACCGCGGCCGACCTGGCCACCCGGAGGGGGGCGGGACGCCACCTCGACGTGGACACGACGCGCGCCGTGATCGGCAGCACCTATGTGCGCTTCGACAAGGGCGGTGAGAATTTCTACGATCAGATTTCGGCTCTGCACAAATCGGTGCGCGGCAGCGATCCGGATGCCTCGCTCTATTGGCTGTGCCGGATGTTGGCGGGCGGTTGCGATCCGTTGTACATCGCGCGCCGGGCCCTGCGCATGGCGAGCGAGGACATCGGCAATGCCGATCCGCGGGCGCTCACCCTGGCGCTGGAGGCGTGCGCGGTGTACGAGCGGCTCGGCAGTCCCGAGGGCGAACTCGCCCTGGCGCAATCGATCCTCTTCATGGCCTGTGCCGCCAAGAGCAATGCCGTCTACACGGCGTACAAGGCGGCGAATGCCGATGTCACGACCTACGGCTCGCTGGAAGTGCCGATTCATTTGCGCAATGCGCCGACCCGGTTGATGAAGGAGATCGGCTACGGCAAGGATTATCGCTACGCGCATGACGAGCCCGGAGCCTACGCGGCGGGCGAGCGCTACCTTCCCGATCAGCTGCCGGAGCGGCGCTATTATGTGCCGGCGCCGCGCGGCCTCGAGATCAAGATCGGTGAAGCGCTGGAAGCGAGGCGCGAACGTGATGCCCTGGCGCGTGCGCCGAAGAAACCTTGAGGAGCCCGTATGCAACGTTCCGCCGCCGTTCCGACCGTACAGATCGACAACGATCGGGTGAAAGTCACCGAGTGGCGCTTTCCGCCCGGCGCCGAGACCGGCTGGCACCGTCACACCATGGATTACGTCGTCGTTCCTCAGACCACGGGTGCGTTGCTGTTGGAGACGGCCGAGGGGCCGGTGACCAGTCAACTGACCGCTGGCGTGTCGTATGCCCGCTCCATCGGTGTCGAGCATAATGTCATCAATCCGGGCAGCAGCGAATTCGTCTTCGTCGAGATCGAGCTGAAGCCGTGAGGCCGAGGAGCGCGGCGGGCCCTTATGACGCCATGGGCTCTGGTTCATAATAGGCGTTGGGGCGAAAGGTCCCTTGGCCGAAGGCTCGCCTGGGCGAAAGGCCGCTTCGGTGAAGGCCCGCTAATCATTCAAGGAATTCGTTCAGTGCTCGATCCCAAGCTGCTGCGCAGTGATCTTCCGGGAGTGGCAGCGCAATTGGCGCGCCGCGGCTTCGTGCTCGACGTCGCGGCCTTCACCGGGCTGGAAGAGCGCCGTAAGGCATTGCAAATCGAGGCCGATCGGTTGCGCGCCGAGCGCAATGCCGGTGCCAAGGCGGTGGGTCAGGCGAAGTCCAGGGGCGAGGACGCGGCCCCGCTGCTGGCGCGAGGCGAAGCGTTGGGCGCCGAGTTGCTTGGCGTGGAACAGCAGCTCGAAGCCGTCCAGGCGGAACTCACGGCGCTGCAGCTGGGGTTGCCCAATATCCTTCACCCCAGCGTGCCGGAAGGTCATGACGAGTCGGCGAATTTGGAAATGCGCCGCTGGGGCGAGCCGCGGGCCTTTGGATTCCCCGCAAAGGACCATGTGGTGATCGGCGAGAAGATCGGCATGGATTTCGAAACGGCGGGGCGGATCTCGGGAGCGCGCTTCGTGGTGCTCACCGGACCGCTCGCGCGGCTCCAGCGGGCGCTGATTCAGTTCATGCTCGACCTGCACACCTCGGAGCATGGGTATCTCGAAGCGTACGTGCCCTACCTCGTGCACGCGGCCGCGCTCGAGGGTACGGGACAGCTGCCCAAATTCGAGCAAGACTTGTTCAAGGTTCAGGGCGACCCCGAGTTTTATTTGATCCCGACCGCCGAAGTGCCGGTGACCAACCTGGTGCGCGACCAGATCATTGACGCACAAGACCTGCCGCTGAAATACGTGGCTCACACACCGTGCTTTCGGTCGGAAGCCGGATCCTCCGGTCGCGACACGCGCGGCATGATTCGCCAACACCAATTCGAGAAGGTCGAACTGGTGCATATCGTGCGGCCCGACGCCTCGTATGCCGCCCACGAGGAGTTGACTGGTCATGCCGAAGCAGTGCTCAAGGCGCTCGAGTTACCCTATCGGGTGGTGGCGCTCTGCGCTGGCGACATCGGATTCGGCAGTGCAAAAACCTACGATCTCGAGGTCTGGCTGCCGTCTCAGCAGCGATACCGGGAAATCTCCTCGTGCAGCAATTTCGAGGCCTACCAGGCGCGACGCCTGCAGGCGCGCTGGCGGAATCCGGCAACGGGCAAGACCGAACCCGTCCACACGCTGAACGGATCGGGAGTCGCTGCCGGCCGTGCGCTGGTCGCGGTGCTGGAGAACTATCAGAATGTGGATGGTTCCGTAACCATTCCGAGCGTACTACAGCCCTATATGGGCGGGATGGCGAGGCTCGAGCCAAGTCACAAGACGGATTGACCTCAATTAGCCATGAAAAAGGGGACTTGATGTCTCATCAAGTCCCCTGAGTTGCTCAAAGAGGCCGGCAGCGTTGACGCTACCGGCGCAGTTCAGCCATCCCTTAGTTGCGGTTGCCCATCAAGAGGCGCAAGACATACCAGAACATCAGCGCGATCGAGGCGAAAAGCTGCATCGCCGCCGATACATACCGATCTTCCGGGTAGTAGTTGATGATGTTCGACGTATCGTAGAGAACGGCCGCGCCGGCGAAGCCGATCATCGCCACCGAGAACCACGTACCCAACTGGAAGCCGAACACGGCGCCACCGATCATGGCGACGATGGCGAGGACGCCGCCCCACATCAAGATCGCCCGCAAGAAAGAGAAATCTTTCCGCGTCCGATGCGCGACCAGCATGAGGCCACCGGCCCCCAGCGCCGTTACCAACACCGCGCTGTCGATCGTGCCCGGCGCCTTCGCGTCGGCAATGTAGAGCAGCGGGACGAAGATCAACGCCTCAGCAACGACGTAGGCGCCGTAGGCGAAATACTGCATGCCGATCGAGGAACTCGTCTGCGCCGTGCGCGTCGCCAACCAGCCGGTCAACATGAAGGCGCCCAAGATCAGGAACCAGTTGAAACTCAACATGAATCGGGCGATTTGAACCGCAAGCCCCGATTCGAACAGCCCCATCTCCACCAGGATGAAACCCAGGATCCCTGCCACCAAATGCGTGTAGGTGCGAGAAATAAAGACGCTGCGGCTGTCGATTCCGCCTCTCGGAAACGCAGCGTTAGTCTGGAAAGTAGCCATGTTCGCAAGACCTCTAAAGTCAGTTACAGAAGGAGCCAGCGATGATTTTACCACCCCCGGAGGTCGCGTGCCGAAACCGCCCGGGATGAAATGAGTGTAGGGGCGTTTGGCCTGGATTCAATACCCTGCATCACGGAACGCCCGCTGTGGCGGCTTATCGGCAGCGGGACCCGATCTTTGAGCACCCGGCGGATCCTTGAACATCCTGCGCTTTACCTAAGGTAAAATAACGGGTTGCAGTGGATCGGCGGCCTGGAGAGGTGGCAGAGCGGTTGAATGCACCGGTCTTGAAAACCGGCGGGGCCTCACAGCCCTCGTGGGTTCGAATCCCACCCTCTCCGCCAAATTAGCCCCGTGGGTTCGACAAATCGCGGGAGCGATTTGGACGTTGCCGTCCTCGGCAACGCCCGAAGGGCGAGGCCCCGAAGGGGCCGAGTCAATCCCACCCTCTCCGCCAAATTAGCCCCTAGTCCGCGACGGCGGCGGGCAGCAATTATCCGGCCGTTTCCGGTCTGCCGAGGGACCGGCCGGACTTCAAGTTGCGCAGCGGGTTGCCGATAGCGCTCCTGTACCCGATATCCTCCCAAGCTCTGCTGAAGGCGCAATTATGACAACCCGCTTGGAGGACATGGCTCCGGCAGAGATTACGCCGCTCGGACCGCCCCTCTCCACGCCGACCCAGGAGCCGCGCCTGGCGGTAGGCGCCGCGCTGTCCCTCGCGATCATCGAGAGCGCGGAGGATGCCATCTTCGTCAACAGTCTCGAAGGCACGGTGATCGCCTGGAATGACGGTGCGGCGCGCCTGTTCGGCTACAGCGCGGAGGAAATGATCGGCGGCCCCGTCGCCCACCTGTTCCCGCCCGATCGGCAGCATGAGGACGGCGAGCTCATCGCGAGACTGGTCATGGGGAAAACCATTTCGCATTTCGTGACCCGTCACATCCGCAAAGAAGGCGGCCCGATCGACGTGTCGCTCACGCTGTCGCCGGTGCGAGATGACGGCGGCGCCATCGTGGCCGTGTCGAGGATCCTCCGCAACATCACCGAGACGCAGCAGCGGCACCTGGCCTTCGCGCTCTCCGCTGCCATCGTCGAACACAGCGACGATGCCATCATCTCGAAGAGCCTCGACGGCACGGTGCTCACGTGGAACTCCGGTGCCGCGCGCATGTTCGGCTACAGCGCAGCCGAGATGATCGGCGGCCCCATCACGCAACTGTTCGCGGCGGATCGGCTGCACGAGGAGGCAGAACTGATCGGGCAACTGACGCACGGCAAGAAGATCTCGCATTTCGTGACCCAGCGGCTGCGGAAGAACGGCTCGCTCATCGATGTCTCGGTCGCGTTATCGCCGGTGCGCGATGAGCAAGGCAGGATCATCGCGATCTCGAAGATCGCGCGCGATATCACCGATACGTATCAGCGGCAGTTGGCCTCTGCCCTCGCCGCCGCGATCGTCGAACACAGTGACGACGCCATCATTTCGAAGACGCTCGATGGCACGGTCATCACCTGGAACCTGGGTGCGCAGCAGATCTTCGGCTACACCGCGGCGGAGATGATCGGCGGCCCCATCTTGCGTCTGTTCCCGGCTGATCGGTTGACCGAGGAACTCGACCTCATCACTCAAGTGGTGCTGGGGCGAGGCGTCGATCACTTCGTCACCCGTCGACTCCGCAAAGACGGTACCTCCATCGATGTGTCGGTGACCCTGACGCCGGTGCGCGATGCTCATGGACAGATCGTCGCGGTCTTGAAGATTGCCCGGGATATCACCGCGGCGTCGCCACCGCATTACCCGTGTGATGCGGTGACCCTTGCCGCGCCAAAATCGACTCTGTTGGAATCTACGGCTGCATCGGATCGGTCATTCAGCCGGGTCAATGAGGTGGGAGCTCGCGCGAATCAGGAGTTGAGCGCGAAGATCGACGCGTTGGTGCGCAACGAGCAGCGATTCCAAACCCTGGTCCGGCTCACCTCGCAGGTGATCTGGACGACGAATCCTCAAGGGCACTTCGACTCGGTGCAGCCCGGGTGGGCCGCCTTCACCGGCCAGTCCTTCGACGAGTATCAAGGCGCTGGGTGGTCGGCTGCCGTCCATCCTGATTACGCACAGCCCACCATCGACGAATGGACGCGGTGCGTCGCCGAACGCCGGCCATTCCTGTTCGAGCAGAGGGTTCGCCGGCATGATGGCGAATATCGCACCTGCACCATCAATGCGGCGCCGGTCTTCAGCGACGATGGAACCATCCGCGAATGGGTGGGAGTACACAACGACATCACCGAGCGCCGGCAGCAGGAGAACGAGATCCGCGCCCAGGAGGCGAAATTCCGGGTCCTGACCGAGGCCATCCCGCAGTTAGTCTGGACATCGAAGCCCGATGGCTGGATGGACTATTTCAATCAGCGCTGGTTCGACTACACCGGCTTGACGCTCGAACAGTCGAAGGGCTGGGGCTGGGGCTCGGCAGTCCACCCGGACGATGTGCAGCACTGCGTTCGCACGTGGAACGGCGCGCTCGAGAGCGGCAAAGCCTATGAGGTCGAATTTCGCTTCCGGCGGGCAAGCGATGGCAGCTATCGCTGGCACCTGGGGCGCGGCGTACCGTTCCGCGACGCGCAGGGCGCCATCCTCAAATGGCTCGGAACGGCCACCGATATCGAAGATTACAAGGCAGCAGAATCGAGGAACCTGGCCTTACAAGCGGAATTGGAGGCTCGCGTTCAGCAGCGGACGGCAGAGCTCGCGCGCGTGGGCAAGATCACAGGCGTCGGCGGCTGGTCATTCACCGTGGCCGGCGGCGCCGTCCAGTGGTCCGACGAAACCTGTCGGATCCTCGACGTGCAACCCGGCTACCAGCCAACACTTGAGGAAGCGATTGGCATGTACGTCCCTGGCTCGCGGGAAGTCCTCGAGGCCGCTTATCAGAACTGCATGGCCAATGCGGTGCCCTACGACCTGGAATTACAATTGACGACGGCCACGGGACGGAGCATCTGGGTGCGCGGAGTCGGCGAGGCCCAGATGGAGCAGGGCGTTTTGGTCCGTATCTTCGGAGCGCTCCAAGACATCACGGCTCGCAAGCTCGCCGAGCTGGAATTGTTCGATCAGCATGAACTCCTGCGGGTGACCCTGGAGTCGATCGGCGATGCCGTCATCACGACCGATGCCAAAGGAAGGGTGCAATCGATCAACCCGATCGCCTCCCGGTTGACCGGGAGGTCGGCGAGCGAGGTGCTCGGGCTGCCGGTCGAGCAGGTCTTCGACATCGTCGATGCGCAGACCCGGCAACGGACCCTGGAATTGATGACCCGCGCCTTGTCGAATGACGGCACGCACGGCACCGGCGGGTACACGGTCCTGACGGCACGGGACGGCACCGAGATCGGCATCGAGGATTCGGTTTCGCCGATTCGCGACAAGAGCGGCAACAGGATGGGAACCGTCCTGGTGTTTCGCGACGTCTCCGAGCGCAAACGAGCGGCCCACGCACTACGCATTGCCAACGAGCGCTTTACACTCGCGGCCGACGCGGCGAGCATCGGCGTCTGGGAGTGGAATCTGCCCACGAATGTGCTTCGCTGGGATGATCAGATGTACCGGCTCTATGGCCGGATTCACATCGCCAGTGAGGAACCGTATTCCCTGTGGGCGATGAGCTTGCACCCTGAAGACCGCTGCCGTGCCGAGCGGGAAATCAACGATGCCCTACGTGCCAATGCGAACTTCGATTCCGACTTCCGAATCGTGCTGCCCGACGGACAGATCCGCCATTTGAGGGCCGTGGGTCAAATTCAACGCGATGCCTCAGAGACGGCGATCAGCATGATTGGCGTCAATTTCGACATCACCGCCCGCAAGCAGGCGGAGCTCGACCTGCAGCACACGTCGTCCCTGCTGCGCCGCGTGCTCGATTCGGCGAGCGAACTTTCCATCATCGCGACCACGCCGGACCTCACCATCCGCGTTTTCAACAAGGGTGCCGAGCGACTGCTCGGTTATGCGGGCGCAGAAATCATTGATAGCGCAACCCCGATGGCGTTTCACGATGACGCTGAAGTAGAGACGCGCCGGCTTGAACTTAGCATTTTACTGGGTCGGTCGGTCCCCGGAGCGGCCGTATTCACCGAGCCGACCACGTTGGACATGCCCCGGGAATGGACCTACATCCGCAAGGATCAAAGCCGGGTTCCCGTGTTGCTCAACTGCGCGGCGATGCACGATGATTCCGGTGCTTTGACCGGTTACCTGGGCGTGGCCCGCGACATTACGCGGGATCGGGAACACGATCGCTCTTTGCGGGAGGCCAAGTCGGAGGCCGAGCGCGCCAATGCTGCGAAAAGCGAATTTCTGGCCAATATGAGCCATGAGATTCGCACGCCGCTCAATGCCGTGATTGGTTTGGGCTATCTGCTGGAACAGACGCCTTTGAACGAGGAACAGCGATCGTTCCTGCGAAAGATCAACTTCGCGGGCCACTCGTTGCTCGAGGTGATCAACGACATCCTGGATCTGTCAAAGATCGAGGCGGGGGAGATGCTCCTCGAGGAAACGGAACTCGACCTTAAGAATTTGGTGCAGGGTATCGGGCAAATGCTCATGCCGTCGGCTAACGCCAAGTGTCTAGCGCTCGAGGTGCATTGCGCCGCCGATCTGCCGTCGCGGCTCTACGGTGATGCGACCCGTCTGGGTCAGATCGCCACCAATCTTCTGAACAATGCCATCAAATTCACCGAGACGGGTCGGGTCGACCTCACGCTATCGTGGTCAAAACCGACCCTTATCGACCTCTCGGCGCGACTGTCGGTGCGGGACACCGGCATCGGCATGGACGCGAAGGGCCTGGCACGGTTGTTCAGACCCTTCTCACAAGCGGACACATCGACGTCCCGCCGATTCGGCGGTACCGGCCTGGGATTGTCGATCGTGCGCCGGCTCGTGGATTTGATGGGCGGAGAGATCGGGGTCACCAGCACGGTCGGCGTCGGCAGCGAATTCTCGGTGGAAATTCCGCTGCGGCTGGTCGATGCGGCGGATCCCCTCATCGAGCGGGCATTGCCGGCGGCCCCCGACAACTCGCTGGGTACGCTCTCGCTGTCGGGGGTGAAGATTCTCGTCGTTGACGATAGTGACATCAACCGTGAAGTCGCACAGCTCATCCTCCGACGGCAGGGCGCGACGGTCGCGACCAGCGGTACGGGCGCCGAAGCGGTCGAGCGCCTGCGGCAGGACCCGAGTGCCTTCGAGATCATTCTCATGGACATCCAGATGCCCGGTATGGATGGCAATGAGGCCGCGCGGCGCATCCGCAGCGAGTTGCAATTGAAAACCCTGCCGATCATCGCGTTGACGGCGGGGGCCCTGCTCAGCGAACGTGATAAATCGCTGCGGGCCGGAATGAATGATTTTCTGACCAAGCCGTTCGAGCCCGCTGCACTCATCGGGACCGTGCGCCGCCATGTCGAGCGGAAGCCGAGCAATCCAGGGCCGATCGCCGCCGTTGCGCAAAGTCAACGTCCGGCTCCACTCGCCGGCGTGTCGTCGCAAATCGATTCGACGGTGGTGCAGACCGTGTTTGGCGGGGACACGGCACTCTTCCTCTCGCTGCTGGCCCGTATGGTTCGCGACTTTGGCGAGTTCGCTCTGCCCGTCAGTGTGGAATTTCATGATGCTGCGGCTCTCATCCAACTGCGGGGCCGGTTGCACAAGCTCAAGGGCGGTGCCGGCATGATCGGCGCCACCACCGTCCATCACCTGGCCGGAGCTGCCGAGGCGGCGCTCGCCGCGGACCAAGGCCCCGACATGGTGGGGGCCCTATTGCGGCAGTTGGCGGCAGCGTTTACGGCGTTGGGCGAAGAATTGGGGCCGATGCTCGCCGCCGTACCCGTCGCCGGCCTGACCGAACAGCCCGACGCCCCCGTCGTCGCCACGCTGAAGTCCATCGATCGTTTGCTGCAGCTCCTCGACGAGCAGAATATCGATGTGTTGGAACAATTGAGCGCCATATCGCCGTCGCTTCGCGAACGCCTCGGGGAAGCTTGCTTCACGCGACTGCAAGAGGCCGTCAACAGCCTTGATTTTTCGACGGCCGCGGTGCTCTTGCGGGCCTCACCGCCCATGTCCCTGGCGCAGTAGCTCGATCGCATCGTCGATCTTTTCGTCGAGCAGATTCAGCTTGCGTGAGAGACCCTGAATGTCGGAGGCCGCGCGGCGGTTCACGTCGAAATCCAATTCCCCGCGCAACCGGTCTTTCTTGTCGAGCCGATTCTGGCTCATCATGATGATGGGAGCCTGAATGGCCGCGAGCATGGAGAGGAAAAGATTCAGCAGGATGAAGGGGTAAGGGTCCCATGCCTTGGTACGGAGCGCGACATTGATCGACGCGTAGATGATCATCATCACGCCGAAGACGATGATGAATGTCCATGAGCCGCCGAATTGAGCCACTCCATCGGCGAGGCGCTCGCCCACTGTGGCCTCGGTTTCGATCAAGTCATTCGCATTGCGCGTGGCGCGGACCCGGACCAATTCCTGCGCCGCATGGAGCTGGCGGCTGAGGGCCGTCAATAGGTCCATCCCGGCGTCCGGCTTACGCTGCAACAAGTGGCTGATGTCGTCGCGGGAGACTTCCAGACAGGTGGTTGTCTCAACGGCACTCGCACTCGTGTGGTGAGGAGTCTGCTGCAGCATGGAGGCAAAGCCGAAGAACTCACCGGTCGCCGGTTCATCCACGATCACCTCTTGCTGATCCTTATCGACAGTGGTGACCCGGACCATTCCCGAGACCATCACGTAGGCCTGGCCGCCGGCATCGCCCGCTTTATAGATTCGCTCTCGCGCCGCGAAGTGCTTGAGCTCGACTTGACCGGCGAGGACGGCGGTTTCTTCGTCGTCCAGCAGGGCAAACAGGGGCACGCTTCGCAGCACTTGCGGATCACAGCTCATAGGTTCGATCTCCTCGATGGGGCCGGTGCGCGCTGCTCCGAAGACGGCGGCGGGCTATGGCACCACCGGAAGCCAGACGGCGCTCGGCTGATCGGCCGAGTGATAGACCGTGATGGTGGCCGCCTTGTAGTCTGCCGGCTTCGCAAAGAACGGATTATCGACATAGGTCTGGGGATTTCGATCGTAGAGGGGAAACAACGTCGATTGGATCTGTACCATGATTCGGTGCCCGGGCTGGAACACATAATTCTGGTTGGGCAGCGTGAAGCGATAATGCAGGGGCACCTTCGGCCGAATGGGCGAAGGATGTTCAAAACTTTGCCGGTAGCGGCCGCGAAAGATGTCGAGCGCGACGGGCAGTTCATAGCCGCCGAGCTCAGGTTGCCCCGGATACTGGGGCGGATAGACGTCGATCAGCTTGACGACGACATCACCATCCGTCCCGGTGGTGCTTGCGATGATATCGGCGATCGGTGCGCCTTCAATTTTTACCGCAATCGTCAAGGGAGCGGTCTTGTACACGAGAACATCGGGCCTGCCATCGACGAATCGTTGGTCACGCACCAGCCAGGTCTGCCATGCGGTTCGGTCGGAAAACTGCAGCGGTCGAGGCAAATAAGGAACGGGTTTGGCTGGATCGGAGACGTAGACGTCTCCAACCGCGGAGCCGGCCGGCTTGTCAAACGACAGGGCCGAATCGGCCTGCAAATACAGCGGCTTCATCGGCAGCGGGCAACCGCTCTCACACGCGCTGGGCCAATCGGGAAAGCTTTGCCAGCGGGACTCCGGCGGATTGTAGACCGTGACGCGCGCCAAGTGTGCCGGCGGCCCACCGTTCAAATACTGTTCGAAAAAAGGCATGACGATATCGTGCCGAAATTGCGCAGCGGTGTCGCCGGGCCATTTGAATACGCCCGTGTTCCACCCGACATGATTGGCTTGACTGTGATACCAGGGCCCGAAAACCAGCCAATTGGTCGCCTCGTGCCCGACGGCCTTCAGTGCCAGCCAGGCATGGTTAGCGCCCCACATATCTTCCTGGTCCCATAGCCCCTGTTCCCATAGCGTGGGAACGCTCGAAGGATGGGCACTCACGAGTTTGTCCAAGGCCTGGTCCTGCCAGAAGGCTTCGTAGGCAGGGTGAGCCGCGAGCTTCCGCCAATAGCCGAGTTGATCGAAGCCATTGGCAGCCGCATAGGCGCCGGGAGATCCGGCCTGAAGAAAAGTTTCGAAGTCGTCATAGGCGGCACGCGGCACGGCCATTCCCTTGCCCCTCTGTTCGGTTTGGCCCGCGATGTAATCCAAGTTGGTTTCGCGGAAGGCGCCGTAGTGAAACCAGTCGTCGCCCATCCATCCGTCCACCATCGGGCTTTCGGGCACCGCCGCCTTGAGGGCGGGGTGCGGATCAAGCAACGCCATCACCACCGTAAAGCCGTCGTAGGACGAACCGAACATACCGACCTTGCCGTTCGATTCGGGGACATTCTTCACCAGCCAATCAATGGTGTCCCACGCATCGGTGGTCTCATCCGTCGTCGTGGCATTGAGCGGCCCGCGCGGCGGACGCGTCATTTCATAAAGCCCCTCGGATCCATATTTGCCGCGAATATCCTGATACACCCGGATATAGCGTGCACGCACGAAATCGGAATCCGTCTCAGGCAGCAATGCCAGCATGGACGGATTGTCGTTCGCGCTCCGCTCGCTTGCGTCATAGGGAGTGCGGGTGAGCACGATCGGCGCGGCGGTGACCCCTTTCGGAATGATGATCACCGTGTTGAGTTTGATTCCATCGCGCATCGGAATCATCTCGACGCGTTTGATGTAGTCGTTTCCAGCCGTGGGTTTGACGAACTTTTCCGGGATCTCGCTCTTGGGAGCGATCGCAGTCGCACTCGGGGGTGGGTCCGCCGCTGGGACGCCCGTGGCGCATGCCACGAGAAGGGCGGCCAGCACAGCGGCCATCATCGATGATTTTTCCGGCATATTTTCCGTTCCAAATCTCAAGTGATCCACAGGCGTTTTCATGGGGTCGATGCACGCACCTCAGGATTTTCTCCGACGAGCCCGACGTGCGTGCGATGCCAATGGTACACGGGCGGAGCCGACGCGGTGCAATTGCCCTCGCGGTAACGGCCTACAGGCCGCGCTATCCGATGCGCTCCGTGGCATGATCGTGAGAGTCAGGCGTTCGGATGGTATTCATGGGTGCGAGTAAAGTGCGGGACGGCGGTGAGCGGGGCTGGATCATCCCGATCGGCGGCGCCGAGGACAAGGAGAACTCACCACAGATTCTGCGAAGGTTCGTACAATTGTGCGGCGGCAGCGCCGCGCGGATCGCGGTCATCCCAACAGCCAGCGTCACCCGCAGCGCGGGCCCGCGCTATGAGCGGATTTTCAGCGAGATGGGGGCTCACGGGGTCGCCTCTCTGGACTTCGATACGCGACGCGACGCGCAGGAGGCGGGACGCCTCGAGACTCTGCAGCAGGCCACCGGCATCTTCTTCACGGGTGGCAACCAGTTGCGTCTGTCGACGCTGCTTGGGGGTACGCCCGTGGCCAAGACGATACGCCAACTGAACGCCGCCGGGGTGGCCGTGGCCGGCACCAGTGCCGGCGCCGCTTTCATCAGCGAGCACATGATCGCCTTCGGTGACGAGGGCAGCACGCCGGTCGCCGGTTCCGTGCGTCTGGCGCCCGGATTGGGCCTCACCAACCGCTTCATCATCGATCAACACTTTCGCCAGCGTGATCGCCTGGGAAGGCTGCTTACGGCGCTGGCCTACAATCCCTTTGCGGTCGGAATCGGGCTGGACGAGGACACGGCGGCCTTCATCGCGCCCGACAATACGGTGCACGTCGAAGGCTCGGGCGCGATCACCGTGGTCGATGCATCCGAGGTTCAGTTCTCCTCCATGGACAGTATTTCGGAAGGCAGGGCGGTCTGCCTGCTCGGTGTGAGGCTGCACATATTGACGCAGGGCGCCACCTTCAATTTACATACGCGTCAAGCCGATGCCGGAACTCTTCCCACGATGCGCGAAAGGTAAGGAACGCCCATGCGAATTCTCGAACGGAATGTCTACGTCGGACCGTCTCTGTACGCGCATTTTCCGGTCATCAAGGTGATGCTCGATCTTGGTTTCCTGGAACAATGGCCCACCGGCCGCCTGGGTGAATCCTATGTCGATGCATTGGTGGCGGCGTTGCCCACCTTGAGCGAGCACGGCTGCTCATACCGGGAGCCGGGCGGCTTGATTCGTCGTATGCGCGAGGGTGAGGGCACCTGGCTCGGCCATGTGCTCGAGCACGTGGCCATCGAATTGCAGAACATTGCCGGCGAAGACGTATCGTTCGGCAAGACCCGGAGCACCGATCAGCCGGGGGTTTACACGGTGGTTTACGAATATGCGCAGCGCGACGAGGGGATCGCGGCGGGCGAACTGGCGATCCAGCTGCTGTGTGCCTTGCTGCCCGAGGAGTTGCGGCCCGAGGAGAGTGTGCCGGCGGATTGGGTCTGGTCGGAGAAGCGCGACGAATACATCCGCTATGCCCAGCGCCGCGCCCTCGGGCCGTCCACGGCCTCGTTGGTGAAGGCGGCCGAGGAACGGAATATTCCCTGGTTCCGTCTCAACGAACAGAGCCTCATCCAATTGGGTCACGGCAAATACCAACAGCGCATCCAGGCCACCATCACCGGGCGCACCGCGCATATTGCGGTCGAGCTGGCGCAAGACAAAGAAGAGACCAATAAGATTCTGGCCAACTGCGGGTTGCCCGTGCCGCGTCAGGAGCTGGTGCGGTCGGCCGAGCGGGCGGTGCGGGCCGCCGATCGCCTGGGCTATCCGGTGGTGACCAAGCCCTTGGATGGCAACCACGGCCGCGGCATTTCGATCGGGCTCAAGAGTGCCGACGAGGTTCGCGCCGGTTTCGAGGTTGCCGCCCGGCATTCAAATTCGGTCATCGTCGAAACCTATCTCCAGGGCGACGACCATCGCTTGCTGGTGGTGAACGGCGAGCTGGTCGCGGCGACGCGCCGGACTCCCGGACGCGTCGTCGGCGATGGTGTGCACACCATTCGCGAGCTGGTCGACATCGTCAATCTAGATCCGCGACGGGGCATCGGCCACGAAAAAGTAATGACGCGCTTGGAACTCGATGCCCAGGCGGCGACCATGCTCGAGCGGCAATCGTTGACCCCTGAGTCGACCGTGCCGGCGGGTCAGATCGTACCGCTCCGGAGCACCGCGAACTTATCGACCGGCGGAACGGCCACGGACGTGACCGACATCATACATCCCGACAATCGCGACATGGCGGTGCGCGCGGTGACGGCGATCGGGCTCGATGTCGGCGGAGTCGATTTCCTGTGCCCCGACATTGCGGAGAGCTACAAGACCGTGGGCGGCGGGATCTGCGAGATCAATGCCGCGCCCGGGTTCCGCATGCATGTGGCGCCCTCCGAAGGTACACCACGCGACGCGGCGGGTCCGGTCATCGACATGTTGTTTCCGCCGGGCGCGGCTTCGCGCGTACCGATCGCATGCATCACCGGCACCAACGGCAAGACCACGACGGCCCGCATGCTCGCGCATATCGCCAAGATGGCCGGATTCAAGCCGGGCCTGACCACCACCGATGGCGTTTACATCGACGGCCAGCGCACGGCGGAGGGCGACATGACCGGACCGGTCGCGACGCGCATGGTCCTTGCCGACCCCGGCATCGACATGGCGGTGCTCGAGATCGCGCGCGGCGGGCTGCTGCGCGCCGGCATGGGCGTGCCGTTCGTCAACGTGGCGGCGGTCCTCAATGTGCAGGCAGATCACCTCGGACTCAAGGGCATCGACACACTGGAACAACTCGCCGAGGTGAAGCGCATCGTCGTCGAGGTGGCGCGTGACTGCGCGGTGCTCAATGCCGACGACGAGAACACGATCCGCATGTCGGCCCACACGGAAGCGAAGCATTTGTGTTATGTGACCATCAACCCGCAGCACGCATTGGTTCGTGAGCATGTGCGTTCTGGTGGCCGCGCCTGTGCCCTCGAAGCCGGCGTCAACGGGCACATGATCACGTTGTATGACAAGGGGCGGCACATCCCCCTCATGTGGACGCACCTCATACCCGCGACGCTCGAGGGGCGGGCCATGCACAATGTGCAGAATGCCATGTTTGCCGCAGCGCTCGCCTTCTCGCTCGACATCAAACTGGATGCCATCCGCCAGGGACTGCGCACGTTCGACACCACGTTCTTCCAGGCCCCCGGCCGCATGAATATTTACGCCGAACACCCGTTCAAGGTGATCTTCGATTACGCCCACAATGCGCATGCGGTGGGCGTCATGGCCGATCTGGCGGCAAGGCTCGACGTGCGCGGCAGGCGCATCGTCGTCGTAGCCGGCCCGGGGGACCGCCGTGATGAGGACATTCGGGCGATCGCGAGCAAGGTGGCGGGGCGCTTCGATCACTACATCTGTCGTCGTGATGATGCGCTGCGTGGACGAGCCGAGGCCGAAGTACCGACCATGATCGCCGAGACGTTGCGCGAACTCGGCGTGCCGGCGTCGGCCATCGACATCATCCCGGATGAGCAGGCAGCGGTCGATGCGGCGTTGCGCATCGGCGAACCCGGCGATCTGCTGTTGGTGTTCGCCGATGCCTTGACCCGATCGTGGAAACAGATCATCAAGTTCAAACCGGACCGTGTGACGCCGTCCGCGCCGAGCGTTGACGCGTCGGTGGGTGCGGCGCCCGGGCCCGACCGAAGCGGTAGCGCCGGGAGCGGCGGGAGCGGTGGGAGCGGCAATGGTAGCGGCAGGCGCACAAAGCCGGGCGAGCCGCTGCCGCCGGCGTTCCCCGCTGAGTCCTCGCTCGAGGCGCAAGGCTACATCCGCGACGAGCGCGGTTTGAGATTCGTCGGCGAGGCTGCCGATTAGCACCGCCGGCGACGGCGGACCCAGCTCATGGCAATGACCGAGCCCAATTATGCGTTCATCGATTCTCGCCGCCTGCCCGGACCGAACCGGTATTTTGGCGACTCCGCGGTGACGTTGACTCCGCGGGGCGAGGCTTCTCGCAATCCGACGGCGCTGCAAAGCTGGGCGCACCATGTGCGAGACATGACACGGGCTCTGGAATGGCCGGATCCGCAGCCGCTGATCGAGCGCCACGCGGCGGGCGTATCCCTGGTGTTTCGCGCGCCGCAGGATGTGCTGTTGACCGCCACCGAGGTGAGCGAGTGGGCTTGGGAGCGAGCAGCAGCCGAGTGCGGCGAGACCGGTTTCGACCTTGCCCATCCGTCGCTTCCCTTGACTCTTTTCGCCGGGCGTGCCGCCCTGGAGCGGTCCGCCGCACTGGTGGCGCTGCGTTCGGCGGCCGCCGCTCGTGGGCTGCCGGTGTTCGAGGACGATGAGGCCATCTCCATCGGCGCCGGATCCGGCAGCCATACGTGGCGGCGTGACGAGATGCCGGCAGTGACGGCGGTCGACTGGGCGGCTCTGCATGATATTCCCATCGCACTCGTCACCGGCAGCAACGGCAAGACGACGACGGTCCGGTTGCTGGCTGCGCTGGCGGCGGCCAGTGGGCTTCGGCCCGGATTATGCAGCACCGAAGGGGTGTTCGTGGACGGTCAGACGGTGCTGGAGGGAGATTTCTCCGGCCCCGATGGAGCGAGAACCGTGCTGCGACACCGCCTGGTTCAAGCCGCGATACTGGAGACCGCCCGCGGCGGCATTCTGCGTCGTGGACTTGCGGTGAGGCGGGCCGCGGCCGCGATAGTCACCAACATTCGCGCCGATCATTTCGGGGAATATGGCGTCGACGATACCCTGGCTCTTGCGACAACGAAATTGGCGGTGGCGCATGCGGTGTGCGACGGCGGCACGCTGGTTCTCAATGCCGATGACCAGGTGCTCATGGCGGCGGCGGCGGGACTGCCGCATGTCGCCGCCTCGCGCGTGGCACTGTTTGCCGACGCGGAGGATCGACCGTCGCTGGTTGCCTTGCGCGCGCGCGGCGGCAGCACCTGTGCCGTGCATGATGATCGGCTGGTTCTGCATGAGGGCGGTCGGGATCACATCCTCGGCGCGCTCGCCGACATGCCGCTTACCGCGGCCGGCGCAGCCCCTTATAACGTAGGAAACATTGCTGCAGCCGTACTCGCCGCGGTTGCCATGGGCTTGCCGATCGAGCCCATGACCGCGACTTTGCTGCGCTTCGGCGCCAACCCACTCGACAATCCCGGTCGTCTGGAGCGGTGGCGGCATGGGGGAGCGCTGGTGTTGATGGATTATGCCCACAACCCCGATGCACTCGATCGATTGCTGACGACTGCGCGCGCAATGCACCCCCGGCGCTTGTTCCTGCTTCTCGGACAAGCGGGAAATCGCGGCGACGATGCCATCGCTGACCTCGCACGCACGGCGGCGCGCTTTTCACCCGATCGGGTGGTCATCAAGGAACTGCCCCTCATGCTGCGCGGGCGGGAGTCGGGCGATGTGTCCGCGCGGCTCGCAGCGGCGCTGCAGTCAGCCGGCTTTCCGGCGGCGTGCCTTGCACTCATTCCCGACGAAGAGGAGGCATCGCGTTCATTGCTCGCCGCGGCGGGTCCCGGCGATGTCGTGGTGCTGCCGGTGCACACACGGGCGGTACGCGTGCGGCTTCGTGCGCTTTTCGCCCCTTGATCGGGTGCGTGGTGCAGGCAGGCTGCTAGGCCGCGATCGTTGCAATCTCGACTTTCGCGCCGAAGCGGGCGCGAGCCATGAATGCGATCAACAGCAGCCCCAGGCTCAGGATGCCGAAGAGCAAGGGGGTCCTCTGGTCCGGAATGAACGCCATTGCGAGGACGATGGCGAGCATGGCCGCGATGGTCAAATAGGTGAGATAGGGATAGCACCACATGCGTATCGCGAGCCGCTCCGGTGCCTCCCGTTCCAAGCGCCGCCGCAGCCGCAGTTCCGAAACCGCGATCAGCACATAAACGAAGATGGCCACCGTACCGTATGAATTGACGAGAAAAGCAAACACGGTATCGGGTGAGACGTAGGACATGACGACGGCAACGTAGCCAAACAAGGTGCCCAGCAGGATTGCGCGGGTGGGAACTCCATTGGCGCCGAGCGCCGCCAGCACGCGCGGCGCATCGCCGCGACGGGTGAGGGCAAACAGCATTCTCGATGAAGCGTATAACCCGGAGTTCAAGGCCGAGAGCACGGCCGTCAAGACCACCGCATTCATGATGTGAGGTCCGTAGGGAATGTGCATGGCCTCGAGTGCGGTGACGTAGGGCGTGGCAATCCCGATCGAATTCCAAGGGACCAGGCAGACGATAAGCAGGATCGAGCCGATGTAGAAGAACAACACCCGGCTGATGACCGAGTTCATGGCTTTCGCGACCGCCTTCGCCGGTTCGGCCGTCTCGGCCGCGGCAATCGGGACGATCTCGGCGCCAAAATAGAATCCAGTTGCGGCGACGGCGCCGGTGAGGATGGGCAGCATGCCATTGGGTGCGAACCCGCCGTGTGCCGTGAGGTTCGCAACATGCATTCCGGCACCCGGCCAAAGACCGACGACGAAAAGTCCCGCGACCAGAAGGAACACGACGATGGCGGCGACCTTGATCGAAGCAAACCAGAACTCGAATTCACCGAACACGCGGACAGAAATGAGATTGGTCACCGTCAAGGACAGCAACAAGGCGAGACTTACCAACCACGTGGGCTGGTTCGGCAACCAGTAGCGCACCAGGTTCGCGCCGGCAACCGCTTCCTGCGCGACGACGATCACCCAGAAATACCAATACATCCAGCCGGTCACGAAGCCGGCCAGATCGCCGAGCGCCGGTCGATCGCTCCAGGCGAGACGCGCATATTCATAGAATGAGCCGACTGCGGGCAATGCCACCGCCATTTCCGCCAACATGCGCATCACCAGCAAGACGATCATCCCGGTGATGCCGAACGAAAGAACGGCGGCCGGTCCCGTCGCCTTGATGACGACGCCGCTGCCGACGAAGAGGCCGGCGCCGATCACGCCGCCGAGGGCGATCATGGTCATGTGGCGTGGCCGCAGATTATGACGAAGGTCGCTTGTCTGCAGTGACTTGCCGGTCATTCGCTGTCCTGTGGGGCCGCTGGTCCGGATAGTCGTTGTATCACATGAATGTGACGATGTATCGAACCGCTGGTAGGCTAGCGGTTTATTACCGGAGCGACACCATGCCAGGTAACCCCCAGCAGATGCTCGACATCGCCATCGAAGAAGCGCGGGTGGGTCTGGCTGAGGGTGGGATCCCGATCGGGGCGGCGTTGTTTCACCGCGACGGAACCCTGTTGGGACGCGGGCACAACCGGCGGGTGCAGGAAAATGACCCGTCGGTCCATGCGGAAACCGATGCCTTTCGCAAGGCCGGCCGCCAGCGCCGCTACCAGGACACGATCATGGTGACGACGCTGGCGCCGTGTTGGTACTGCAGCGGCCTCGTACGCCAGTTCCGGATCATGACATTGATCGTCGGCGAGTCCCGGACGTTCCCGGGTGGAATTTCCTGGTTGAGCGAGCATGGTGTCGAGGTCATCGACCTCGGGTCGGTCGAATGCGAGCGCTTGCTGGCTTCTTACATCGAGCGGTATCCGGAAATCTGGAACGAGGATATCGGCGAATGTGGAGCGCCGGAACCGTAGCCGCGGCGATCCGGATCACAATGTCCATCCGGGTGATAATGAATACCAGGATATCATTTCAAGGGAACATCATGAGACTTCGCTTCAAGCATCTGACTGTCATTGCTCTCGCCGGTTGCCTTGGCATGACCGCCTCGCCGCTGTACGCAGCCTTGCAGAACGGTGCCAATGCCCCGGACTTCACGACGCAGGCGACCCTGGCGGGCAGGCCATTTACCTTCGCACTCGCATCGGCACTGAAATCCGGGCCCGTGGTTTTGTATTTCTATCCCGCTGCCTTCACCACGGGTTGCACCGTCGAGGCGCATGAGTTCGCGGAGGCCACCGAAAAATTCAAAGCGCTCGGCGCCACGGTCATCGGTGTTTCACACGATTCCATCGATACGTTGAACAAGTTTTCGGTGAGCGAATGCCGTAACAAGTTTGCCGTGGCCTCAGATCCTGACCTCAAGATATCGAAGGCCTACGACGCGAAGATCATTCTCACGTCGTATTCCAATCGGACTTCCTACGTCATCGCTCCCGATGGGAAGATCATTTATTCCTATAGCGCGTTGAACCCCGACAAGCATGTGGAGAATACGATGGCGGCCGTGGCGAAATGGCGAGCGGATCACGGCTAGCATGAATACTTCGTTACGTGACCAACTGCTGAAGGCGGGCCTCATAAGCAAGAAGCAGGCCAACGAAGTTGAACGCCAGAGCCAGCGCCAGGAGCGGCCGGTTCACCCCAAACACAAGCAACACTCCAAACCCACTTCGCCGCATGCCGAACCGACTCTTCGCGCTGACACGACGCGAAGCGCTCCGGTGGCCAAGACGGTGCGCGATCGGGAGTTGAACCGCCGCCAGCAAGAGAAGGCCGAGACCAAGGCACGGCTGGCGCAGATCAAGCAACTGATCGACCAGCATCGCCTGGCCGAGACGCCGGGCCCCGGAGGGCCGGGCCCCGGAGGGCCGGACCCTGCATCGCCGCCCGACCAATTCTACAATTTCGTGGATGGCGCGAAGATTCGGCGCATTCAAGTGGATGACACGACTCGCGACAAGCTCGTCCGCGGTGAGATCGTGATCGTCAAATTCAACGCCCGATACGAACTCGTACCCGCGGCAATCGCAACGCGAATCGGGGAGCGCGACCCGCGCTGCATCGTCAATTCCAGCGTGCCGCCGGGCGGTGCCAACAGCGAATCAGCGTATGAGGGTCATCCCGTTCCCGATGACCTCATCTGGTGATCGGGCGAGGCGCGTGGCGATTGCACCGGTGACCACCGAGATCGAAGGGCGGATCCACGACGCGCTCAAGTCCCACCCGCTCGAACGCATCGAAAACGGCTATCGATTGGTGCATCCCGGCGGAGCCGGGGTGAGTACGCTCCAGGTATTGCCGCCGCGCCGCGCCGGCCACGTGGCGGCGATCGTCGAGATCACCGCCGACTATAATGCCGCTCTTCTGCCGTCATTTCACGAGTCTGGCGTGCAGAGACTCAACGCGGTGGCGGTGCATGGCGCCTATCATGGCCGTGGGAAGGCACTGCGCCAAATCGCTCAATACTCGCTTTATCCCAACGAGCCGTCGGTGGCTCTCGCCGTTCAAGTGATTCTCAATGCATTTGGCGGCCAGCTGCCGCTCGGGCTGTCGATGGCGCTCGGCATCACCTCGGCTGCCGCGATGGAGCAACAACGGGCTCGCCATGGCATGCCTCGTCAATGGGGTGAGCCGGTGGATGAGAAGGCCCTCAAGGCCGCTACCGCGCTGCTGCAGCAACAGGGTTTGGCTGCATCGAACAGCCAGGATTCTCTGTGGGCCGAGATTGCCATGAGCGGAGATTGCCCCTCGCGATCAATCGATCCACGCGCCGAAACCGCGTTGCTACAAGTCAATACGGCAATTCCTCACCCGATTGCCGGAGCCGGCTACTTGGCGACGATTTCGCTGCCGTTGGCGGCCGTTCCTCCGGATCCGGCAGCGATTTGCCGGCGCCTGAACGAATTGGAACTGAATGAGGTGGAGTTCGTACCGCGGCTCGGCGCATGGGGACTGCACGGATCCGATGGCATGCCAACTTACAGCTGTTTCATTCCGTCGGCCCGAGCCATGGGTGAATTGCATCTCGCCGTCATGGGTTGGTGCATCCGCCGCGCCTTGTGGCTGAGAGAACGATTTTGGGTGGCGGGCGTCGGGGTCCAGCTGGATCGCACCGCGCCTTGAGGCCGATGCGGGCCGGCTACCTGCGCTTCATCGATGCGCTGCCGGCTCGTGACTCGGCGACCAGCGAGCGAGAGGCAGGGCCCAATCGGCGAGCCACGTTGCGTGGTTGATCCATCAAAGTCTGCTCGATCCGTTGTTGGGTCGGGAGGCTATCGAGCAGTCGCTGGGCAATGGCCACGGATTCGATCACGGTGACGCAGGCCGCATCGGCGCCAACGGCAAAATAGGTGGATGGCCGCTCGACGAATGCCCGGCCGTTGACGACGACCGCGAGGGCGGGGTTGAGTGACGCGGCCTGGGCCGCCCGCACACTCACGCCCATGGCCTGCAATCGATCGTCGCGTCGATATGCCCCGCTCAGCGACAAGTCCAGCACGTCGAACCAACGATCATGCACGAGCTCCGTGAGCATGGTATCGGTGGTGGGAGATTCAAAGCTCACATCCCAACCGTCGCGCCAGAATAATTCCGACGACATGGCGGAGTTGACCCCGTGCTGTTCGCCCGGCTGGGCTGCGACGAGAACCGCATGGCCGGGTTTTAGTACGTGCAGCGGGTGTGCCAGTTCTGAACTCAAGCGGCGCGCTTCGATCTGCAATCGACCGAGTCCCAAGGTGACGTCGGCGTCGCTCGTTTGATCATCGTACCAAAGTCCGCCCAAATGTCGGATCGCCGGTTCGAACACCTCCCCGTACAACGTCTCAAGGCTCGCGCCCTGGGCCACGAGTTCGTCCAAATATTGGGCGGTCGCACCGGGATCCAGGGCCAGTGACTTTCCGGCGAGGGTCACCGGTGCATCGGCCTCGGCGTGCCAGAACAGGGCCACCGGCTGAGGGGCAGGTAGATGCGCGGATTTGAGCTTGGGTACCACCAAGTCCGCAAATATTTCCTCCCAGACGCCGCTGGCCAGCGCAAGCGGGCCGCGCTGCTGCTCAAGCCTCAAGGCGCGTTCCGGCGTCACGATCTCGAACCCGACATCGGCTCGCGCACGAGAACGCAAAGCCAGCCGCATATCCCAACCGCCGAAGAAGCGTTTCGGTATGGTCTGGGCGCGCAGGACCTGCGGATCGCGATGCCGGGGATCGTGTTTGATCGACTCCCAAACTCGGGCAAGCCCGGCGGCGGGACCCTCGAGCCATTGGAAAAAATTACCCTGGTCGTAGATCAGTAAGCCGGTCAGGCCTTCGCTGCGGTTACGAACTTGGGCCTTCTGCAGCAGGAGTTCCAATTCGCCATCGGAGAGCATGGAAACCGCACGGCTGCGATAAACCATCATCGCGACCGATTCTTCAGGCTCGAGGGGGATGGTCGACATCTTAACGTGGTGTACTACGGCAGCCTGTCTCAACAAGACAATCCCCCTCAGATACGGCGCTCAAAGCAGTCAGCGGTTCACGGAGCACTCAACCAACCCCGGAAATCCCGCCTGGGGGATTACTTGTTTTTAACTTGCAGTCTCAATTTTCGGACGTTGCGATCTCGGCGTCAAGATGTTACGAAAAAGAAATTTTACCGCGATCCGCGGGTCGCCGCGTGTCAGCTCGGCCCACCCTGTCCATCCGAAGCGTGGGCGGAAGTGCCCACAGACGCCTCAGGGGTCATGGTGATCCAGGGGAAGTGCTTGATAAGGTGCGACGTCGTGGAACTTGCCGTAGTCGATATGCAAGGTACCGTCTTCGGTGTCCTCGAGAATGTCCCTGAAGCTCGAGTTCCACCGGATGTCGCCGCTGGAATACTCCGCACGGGCCATCAGGACCTGGCCGGTGTTCTCATCCGTACCACTCAAGGTCAAAACAAAGGTCGCGTCATCCCGTTCGAGCGACTCTGCCGTCTCGAATCGCAAGGGGCTTGCCTCGGTGATCGCATGCATGATGGTCCAGCCGAGCACGAACATGGGATGCTGCGAACGGAGCAGGGGAAGGTCGATGACGCGGCGGATTTCAAAGCCTTCCTGGGTCACTTCGTTCCGCAACATGCGCAGCTGTGCCGATGCCTCCAGCACCACGTTCTGGCGCTCGTTCGCGGCGCGAAAAATCAGCGTCGTGGTGCCGTCGAGCGGTCGCACCACCGCATTCCTGCTGAACAAGAACCGCGCTCGCGGCCTTGAAAAGCGTGAAAAGACGATGCCCGTCATGAGCGCCAGGGACAAGAGGCCGATGAAAATCTCGATCATCGCAACGACGTGCCCGTAAAGAGTCTGAGGATGCATGTCCCCATAGCCCACGGTCGCAAAGGTTTCAACGCTGAAAAAAAATGCGCCTGCAAAACCGGGCGGGTTCAGATTGGCGATACACGCCGGAACCAGGTGATAGAAAAAACCAAAGATGACATCGAACCCCAGAAAGAAAAAGGCGAAGGTTGCGAACAGCTGCGGCCAGCCCACGGTCATGAAATAGTGGAACAGATCTTGAAAGATGGCCCGGGCGATCCCTTCGGTGGTAATGATGCGCTTGCCGATCCTGACCCGACGCAACCCGATCGGTCGAGGCGGTCGCTGGTGGATCGGGCCACTTGTGGGAAATTTCGCTCGGATTGTCGCGCGCTCTTGGCATGGCTTCGAAAGCGTCCTCATCCTAACGTCGCTTGATTCTCTTTCGCAACGAGGATCGATGCTTTGCAAGCGCTCGTCCTTTTATTGGTTTTTGCGGTTGGCACATTATTCTGGTGGGTCGCCCTCTCCGGCAGCCGCCGCCCCATGCAGCTGGCGCTGGTCGGCAATGGAGCCATGATGACCCTGTTGTTCGTTTCCCTGCAGCCTCGGCCGGTGGCTGCGGCCGAGGTTGGCATCGGCGCTGCCGGAATACCGCTCATTGCCCTGCTGGTCATCGACGGGCTGCTCGGCTGATGGAATAAGTCTAAACGGCGCCGCGACGGCGACCAAAGTCACATATTGAGGGAATCCCGCCTTGATGCTTGGGGGAAACGCCAGGTAGATGACCTCCATCACGGTGCACTTGGACGACCGGCGCAACAATGAGCCCTCACGGTGCTGCAGTGCATTTAAATTCAGTCCGACCTATGCGGCAGATAAAAATCGGGATTCTCATCTGGATTGCCGCTTTGGGAGCCGGTGGGCTTGCCATGGCGGCCGATGATGAAACCGTGGCGGAGCACGTCGAGATGCTCGATTGGACCGATCCGCAGCGCGCGGAACAGTTCCTGACTGCCGAGCCGATTCCGGTCGAAATCAGCAACCCGGGTCTGCAGATGCTCGAAGTCTGTGGCATGGTCTACAGCGAGGTACAGCGTGATTCGGATCTCGATGCCACGCTCTCCAGACTCGAGACACTGGCCAAGCAGGGCAGCAAGGGAGCCGTGCGGGCCGAGCACTATGTGCGAGCGTATTCCCTCTATCAGCTCGATCAATTCGCAGACGCCAGTGCCGAACTCAGTCAAATCGACGTCGACGGCATCGCATCCCGTGCGGAGCGTTATCGCGTATCGATCCTCAAGGGGAACATCCTGCAGACCCTCGGTCAGGTGGAGGCGGCATTGCCGTTTCTCGAGAAGGCCCTGGATGTGGCACACGAGATGCGTGACGACACGCGCAGTCTGCACGCCATGCTGATGTTGGCGCGGATCTACACCAACACGGGCACGTTCGAGCGGGCGGCCGAGCAGTTGGCGAGCGCCCGCCATCTGGCCATGATGTTGGGGGATGAAGCTGCCCTCGTCGAGGTGGAAGGGCGGATTTCCGACATTGCCGACCGGCAGGGCGATCGAATCGAAGAGCGGCGCGCCAGCCTCGCAGCGCTCGATCATGCCCGGCGCTCCGGCAGCAACAAGTGGCTCGCCCAGGCGCTGGTGAACCTCGGTGATTCGTATCTGAAGACCGGCGATTACAGCGAGTCGCTGCGTTACTCGAAGGAGGCCATCCCGGTGCTGGCACGCCTCCGGCAGAGCGGTGATCAGTCCGTCGTGTCCTTCAACGAAGGCCTTGCCTACATCGGTCTGGGCAACATCAAGCTGGGGGAAAAGCTGGCCGAATCCGCGATCGCCCAAGCGCTCGCCTCCGACGACGTACTCGACGGCAAGGAATACCTTCGTGAGTATGCCGACGCGCTCGAGCATGCCGGCTATCTGATGATGGCAATCCAGGTGTATCACCGCTATGACGCCGCCAGCGAGAAGTTCATGAACAACACGCGGCAGCGGACGTTCCTCGAGCTGTCGGCGAAATTCGATGACGAGCGGCGCGCGCGGGAGCTCGAACTGCTGCGCCGGGACAATGCTCTGAAGGCTTCGGAGATGCGCGAGCAGCGCCTGCAGCAGCAGCTCATCCTCGCAGCGACCATTTTCGTGACCTGCCTGTGCGCGGCACTCGTGTGGGCGATCGTCGGAGTTCGCAAGGCCAATAATCGACTGCGATTCGACAGTGAGAGGGATGCACTCACCGGTTTGCGCAACCGCCGCTATTTCAATGACAATATTCTGGCGATCGATGGAGCACGCCCCGTTGCCGGGTGTGTATTGCTCGCGGACCTCGATCACTTCAAGCGCATCAACGACACCCTGGGGCATCCAGCCGGCGATGCGGTGCTCGCAACGGTCAGCCACCGGCTGTCCGCCGCCCTGCGTGAGAGCGACCGATTGGTGCGCTGGGGCGGCGAGGAATTTCTCGCCATTCTCGATCCCATCACCCGGGAACAGGCCGATTTGACGGTTTTGCGATTGCTGCAAGCCGTGCGCCGAGATCCCGTGCTTTGGAATGGTGCCGCAATCCAATGCACGATCTCGATCGGGTATGGCTTTTTTCCGATGGCGGGTTCCAGCACGCCCATCTCCTTGGACAGCGCCATCAGCCTGGTCGACAAGGCCTTGTACGAAGCGAAGCGCCGCGGCCGTGATCGCGCTTGCCTCATCAATGCCGTGAGTGCGCAGGATGAGCATGACCTGACGATCATCAGCGCGGAATTCGAGTCGGCAACTGCGGATCAGCGCATCCAACTCGTCGAAACCGGCGTCGCTGCCTGAGCGAATCGCATGGGCGTTGCGCTTTCATCCTGCCGCCGGGGAGTTGAGAGCGCGTCGAAAGCCTGAGAGACTGAGGCGCATGGCTGCCCCCGAAGAGTTTGGCTATGCTTCGCAACTCGACCGCAGTCTGCGCACACGGGATCTGCTGATCTACGGCATGATTTTCATGGTGCCGATTGCGCCGTTCTCGGTCTTCTGATCGCCGGCTTCTTTTCCGGCTGGTTGATTTTGCTGGACTACATTCTCGTCCCGGCATTGCTCTATCTTTGGCCTGTTGGATTGCGATCGGGATCGTGTGCTACTGGGTGCTGGCTGGGGATATGACGCGCTCACTGCAGGACGATCAGCGGGAAATAGAATGAAACGGTCCAGTTGGGCGCATCGACGATCTCGCTGATGCGAAGATCGCCGCAAACGCTGCAGAGCATATAGGCATCCACCGCGGGCATGCCAGTGCGCCGGCACAGCAGATCGATCATTCCCTTGAGGGCTGATCGCGCCGCCTCCATCAGGTCCGGGCCGATCCCGGTAGTCACTTCATAGCCGCTCGAATCGAGATGGCGAGTGACGGGGCCATCGGTCGTGAAGCGTGGGAAGGTGAGGGGGGTTTGTTTGATGAGATCGAATGACAGAGCTACCTGCATCGGGCTTTCGACCGCGGTACCGCACACTTCGCCGTCTCCTTGCGCAGCATGCGTGTCCCCGACCGAAAACAACGCGCCCGCCACTTCCACCGGCAGGTAGAGTGATGTGCCGGTACCCAAGTCCCGGACGTCCATGTTACCGCCGACGCGGCGGGGCGGAACGACACTGTGCAGACCCGGCTCTGCGGGAGCCACGCCGATCGTGCCGGTGAACGGTTTGAGCGGCACGCGCCCCCAATTTCCGAACAAGGCCGGCGCCATGGTGATCGCGTCGTATTTCCAGAGGTGCAGCGCTGCCTCCGGAAAATCCTCCGCCAGCAGACCGAAACCCGGGATATTGGCCGTCCAACCCCAGCCGGAGGGTTTGAACGACAACAGCGTGACTTTCAGCACATCGCCCGGCGCTGCGCCGTCGATGTAAATGGGCCCCGCCACGGGATTGACCTTGCCGAAGTCGACCCGCGGGATGTCCGCGGCGGTGGAGGTCATCGAGAGTTGAGCTCCCGAGGCATCGATCACATCGAATTCCACCGATTCGCCGGCTGCAACGTGCAATATGGGCGGAAGCTCATTATTCCACCCGAGGTGATGTTGGTGGCGATGAACGGTATGCCGTCTCAACGCACGCCGCCTTACTCAGGGTGAGGCAATGCCGCCACCTGTTCCGGCTTGACGTCCGGTTTGTAGCGGTTGCCGAAGTGGCTGCGCACGTAATTGACGACGTCGGCAACCTGCGCGTCGCTCAAATGCACCGGAGCGGGAAACTCCATCGGGCCGGCCAGCCGGCCGAAGCCCGGCATGGCGCCTTTGCCGTTGAGAACCCGCAGCGCGGCGTATTGCCAAGACACCAGGGCAGGATCACCCCCCAGCTTCGGATAACGTCCGGCACCGACCGCGCCCTGCGCATTCGGCATGTGACAGCCCTGACAAACGCGGCCATAAATCTCCTGGCCGCCGGCTTCGCCGATGCCGGCCACGGCGACGACGCCGGAGTTGTCGGCGAACGCCACGGCACTCCAGCCCGCCAGACAAATGCCGGCGACTGCTCCCAAGAAGATGCGCGGCAAGAACGGCCTCATGCCTTGGCTCCCTGTGCCACCGCACGTTGATGCAGACGGCCGATCGCATCGAGAGCGGAAGTTACCGCACCCTCCTGCCAGCCGCCGATGAACGAGGCATGTTCACCCGCCAGCACGATCCGCTCGTCTATTTGGCAGAGATTGTCGTAATGCTTGGCCCGCGTCGCATCCGTCCACACTCCCATGCAACCCAAGGTGAACGGCGAGCGATGCCAGGCAACCGCGACGCCATTGTCGAATTCCTCCTGATACTGGGGATGGATCTGGCTGCCGTACTCGACCGCTTTCTTCACGCGATCTTCCGGCTGCATCGAGGTGAACTCCATGGCGTCAAGACCCCAAATGTAAGCGCCGAGGAGCACACCTTTGCCGGAGCTCTGGTAGCCGGTGTTCGGATAGCCGATGTTGGAGATCGGCAGATCGGTGTAGGTGATTCCACCGTAAATGTGATCGTCCTCCTCCCAGAATCGCCGCTTGAACTGCAGTCCCACCTTGATCGCGGAGGCATAAGGCACGGCATTGATCGCGGCCGCCATCGGTGCACCGACATTCATGGGAATTTGGGACAGAACGGATAAGGGAATGGTGCAAACGCACCAGTCGGCGCGTGCCGTCTGCCGCGTCCCGGGTGCGCTGGTATCTTCGTATGTCGCGGTGACGCCGGCCGGGTCTTGATGGATGTCGATCACTTTCGAGTTGTAGCGGATCACGGGTCCGAGTTCGCGGCCGAAGGCCTCGCCGATCCGACCCATGCCACCCACGGGCTGGAACAATCCGGTTTGCATATCGTACATATCGCCGGCGGATATCCCGCGCCAAAGTTTGGCATCGAGGACGTCCTTCAATCCCATCGGCTCGGATGGAATCGGGCGTGCGCTGAGACCGCCCCCCGGATCCTTTTTGAAGCCGCGCCGTTCGCTCGCTGCGATGCTGGACGAGTATGAGAGGTCCTTGTCGAGAACACCCCATTCGCGCAGTGACTCGACCAGTATTTCCTGATCCTCCTTGCTGACGGTCGCATCGAGCGCATGCTGGCGGGTGGCCTTGGCCAGCAATTCGGCGACGTGTCCTTGGTAGTCGGCCTTGACCTCGCGATATCGCTGCGGCTTGCCGCCGAACGCCTTGCTGCTGTGCAGATACGCGTTGTAGTTCACTTGCACGAAGGCTTCGAGCGGGACACCGAGCTTGCGACAATAATTCAGCATGCCGCGGTGATGGTAGGGAATCCGCCAAGGGCCCGGGTTGATGTACAGATCCTTGTCGAACTTGCATTCCTGGGTCGCGCCGCCGAGTTCCGTGTAGCGGTCACCGCCGCGTAGGGACCAGTTTCTCCCGCCGGCGCGGCCGTTGAATTCCAACACCTGGACTTGATAGCCGGCATTGCGCAACTCATAAGCCGCCGTCATCCCTGCCATGCCGGCACCGAGGATCAATACCGATGCGCCCTTCGGCGCACCCTGCAAATCGATGGGACCCCGGTACGGGGACTCGGCCGCGACGCCGAGCGCGCTCATCGCCTGAACCATGGCCGCACCACCGGCGGTGAGGCCGATCATCCGCAGCAAATCGCGGCGGCGAATATCCGGCGACGCGGTGTCTTCTTTCATGAGTCTCTCCAGGTCAGCTTGAGAACGGGCCGCCGCCGACCCCGCTTGAGTTAGTTACCATATGTATCGCGGAGCAACAAGGACCCGACGGTCACGGCATCGGATGGTGCGCCATGTCCGGAGGCGCGCACCGCAAACGTGCGGGGTGCTTAAATCGGCCCGGTTGGCCATGTGCCGGGCTAATTGGGGGCTCGAGGCCCCAATCGCGCATTTTTTTTCGACACTTTGATGTCGCCGTGTCAAACTCTGCGCCCGTCATGGCCGGCGTCGGTGCGGTACGTCCTTCGATTTGCTCGAAGATCGCGCGCCAGACCCAGTGCCGATCAGAAAATCGATCTTACACCGTTTGTCATGGAATATTGATATGGCTCGTACAACACCGCTCTCCGATATCCGCAATATCGGCATCATCGCCCACGTCGACGCCGGCAAGACGACGACGACTGAGCGCATCCTCTATTACACCGGGCGAAAGCACACCATCATCGATATTCACGACACGAAGGATCTGAAAACTTCGACGACCACGGATTACCTGGAGCAGGAACAAAAGCGCGGCATCACGATTCAGAGCGCGGCCGTATCCGCTTTCTGGCGCGACAAGAAAATCAATCTCATCGACACGCCGGGACACGTGGATTTTACGATCGAAGTGAACCGCAGCCTGCGGGTGCTCGACGGCGCCGTGGTGGTGTTCGACGGTGTCGCCGGAGTCGAACCGCAGTCCGAGACCAATTGGCGCCTCGCCGACAATTACGGCGTTCCGCGCATGTGCTACGTCAACAAGATGGATCGCAGCGGCGCCAATTTTTTGCGTTGTGTCGACATGATCAAAAAGCGCCTGGGCGCCCGACCACTGCCGGTGCAACTGCCGATCGGCTCCGAAGACAACTTCAAAGGCATGATCGATCTGGTCGAGATGAAGGCTCTCGTCTGGGATTCGGACGACAAGGATGCCGAATGGCAGGTGCTCGACATCACCGCCGATATTGCCGAGAAGCTCAAGATCACGGTGCCCAGCGACCGCGCCATTCTCGACTCGATCGACAAGTACCGCACCGAACTGGTCGACACCTGCCTGGAACAGGACGACGAGGCGATGGAGGCCTATCTCACCGACGGGACCGTGCCGTCAGCCGCCGTGCTGCGCAAGGCGCTGCGCAAAGGCACATTGAACTCCGCCTTCACACCGGTGCTGTGCGGTTCCTCGTACAAGAACAAGGGCGTCCAGCAGGTGCTCGATGCGGTGGTTGATTACCTCCCGGCACCCACCGACGTGCCGGCCATCAAGACGGTGGATGCGGATGGCGAACCCGTCGGCGAGCGCAAGTGCTCCGACGACGAGCCGTTCTCGGCGTTGGCCTTCAAGGTCATCAATGACGCCTACGGCGCGCTCACTTTCATTCGCGTTTATTCCGGCGTGTTGACCAAGGGCGCCTCGGTTCAAAATTCGACGCGCGGCAAGCGCGAGAAGATCGGCCGCATGGTCGAGATGTTCGCCAAGGAGGCAAATCCGGTGGAAGAGGCTCGTGCCGGTGACATCATCGCGCTGGTCTCGCTGGCGGACACCGAAACCGGCGACACCCTATGCGATTCCGCGAATCCCGTGGTGCTCGAACGCATGCGCTTTCCGGAGCCGGTCATCAGCGTCTCGGTGAAGTCGAAGAACAAGGCGGAACAGGAAAAGTTCGGCGCTGCTCTCGGCAAGATGGTCCGTGCCGATCCCTCCTTGCATCTGGAAACGGACCGGGAAACGGGTCAGACCATTCTGCGAGGCATGGGTGAACTGCACCTCGAGGTTACCCTCGACCGCATGCGCACTGAGTTCGGTGTCGAAGGCATCATGGGCGAGCCCCAGGTGGCATACCGCGAGACCATCACGAAGAAAGTGCAAGAGCAGTACATTCACAAGAAGCAAACCGGCGGATCCGGCCAGTTCGCGGAGGTGTGGATCACCTTCGAACCTCTGGAACGCAGCGCCGGATTCGAATTCGTCGACGAAACCGTTGGCGGTTCCGTGCCCAAGGAATTCGTACCCGCGGTCGAGAAGGGCTTGAAAATTCAAAAGGAAGACGGGGTATTGGCAAAGTATCCGACCGTCGACTTTCGCGCCACGCTCACTGACGGCAGTTATCACGACGTCGACTCGAACGCGCTGACCTTCGAGATTGCCGCCAAAGCAGCCTTTCGTGAAGGCATCCGCAAGGCCGGACCCATCCTGCTCGAGCCGGTGATGAAGGTCGAGACGGTCACTCCCGGCGATTATCTTGGAGACGTGATCGGCGATATCAATCGTCGCCGGGGCATGATCCAGGACCAGCTCGAGCGCGGCACGAACATCGCGGTGGTGGCTACCGTGCCGCTCTCGGAAATGTTCGGCTACATCGGACAACTGCGCGGCATGACCAGCGGTCGTGCGTCATACACCATGGAGTTCTCGCATTACGAGCCGGTGCCGAGAAACGTCGCCGATGAAGTGATTGCGGAGGCCGCCAAGCCGGCCGCCGTGGCGAGCTGAAGCCCGGCTGCCGGCTGCCGGCGGCTCGCGGAGTCGCCGCGCGCGTCACGCGGATTCTCGGCGTAGCGCGGCGATGAACTGCTCGCCGTAGCGGGCGAGCTTGCCTTCACCGACGCCGCGGATGGCTGCGAATTGATCCAAACTCTGCGGCCGCTTCGCAACCATTTCCCGCAGCGTGGCGTCGTGAAAGATCACATACGGCGGTAATCCCTGAGTGTCGGCAAGCTGCTTGCGCAGCACGCGCAGACGTTCGAATAGCGAATCGTTTTCGGCGGCGCTCAGGATGACCGCGCCGGCGGCGGTCGATGCCATATCTGGAGGTGGGGGCGGTCGGTTCCGGCCGGGCCTGCTGCTCGCCGCCACAGACACCGTTCTGTCGCTCTTCAGCACCTGCCAGCTCGATTCGTTCAGGCGCAGCACGGAGTAGCCATCGTGACTTTGATCGACCAGCCGTTGATGCAGCAGTGTCCGGGCGAGGGCGCGCCACTCATCGACGGATCGATGCTTGCCGATCCCATACACCGAGAGCGTGTCGTGACCCCGTGACAGGAGCTTTTCGGTGCGGGCGCCGCGCAATATGTCGATGATGTAGCTCGCACCGAATCGCTCGCTCCGCTGGGCGAGCCGCGCGATGCAGGAGAGGAACTGTTTTGCCTCGACGCTCCAATCACTGCGGCTCCGGGGTTCACAGCAGTTGTCGCAGGAGCTGCAGTGTCCGCTCCATGCCTCGTCGAAATATTGCAGCTGAATCGCCCGGCGGCACTCGCTCGACTCGACGTAGTTCAGCACCTGACGCAGCTGCTGCCGGGCGATCCGCTGCTCGTTCTCGAGCGGCTCGCCGGTGGTCGGATCGACCTTTTGCGCAATGATAAAATCGGCGGTGCGCAGGTCCGATGCGCCGAAAAACAGAGTGCAGCGCGCCGGATCGCCGTCCCGTCCTGCGCGTCCGGATTCCTGGTAATAGCTTTCGAGACTCTTCGGCAAGTCATAGTGGATCACCCACCTGACATCGGGCTTGTTGATGCCCATTCCGAAGGCGATGGTCGCAACGACGACCTGGGCATCATCGCGTATGAAGGCCTCCTGATGATGGCGGCGCATGCCGGCATCGAGTCCGGCATGGTAGGGGAGTGCTTTGATCCCATCGGCTTGCAGCTGCAGCGACAACTCGTCCACCCGGCGGCGGGAGAGGCAGTAGACGATGCCCGCACCGCCGGTGCGGGCCTCCGCGAGGAGATCATCGTAGCTGCGTTTCGTTTTCGGCTGGACCCGATAGAACAGATTCGGCCGGTTGAAGCTGCTCAGATGCACGGCGGCATCGCGCAGCGTGAGCTGGCCGACGATGTCTTCGCGAACACGCGGCGTCGCCGTGGCCGTGAACGCGAGAATCGGGACCGTGGGATGGCGCCTTCGCAGCTGGGAGAGCTGCCGGTACTCGGGCCGGAAGTCATGTCCCCACTCGGACACGCAGTGCGCCTCGTCGATCACGAATGCATTGATGCCGGGTCCCGCCGCGAGCCGGCTCAGTGTTCCGCCCAGGAATTCGCCCTGCACCAGCCGTTCGGGCGCGAGGTAAACCAGTTTGTAGTCACCGCGCGTGAGCCCTGCCAATCGCCGCGCGATTTGCGCGCCTTCGATGCTGGAGTTGATGAAGGTTGCGGCAATGCCGTTATCCTGCAGTTGCCGGACTTGGTCCTCCATCAAGGCGATGAGCGGCGATACCACGAGGCTGATGCCCGGCTGGAGCAGGGCCGGCAGCTGGTAGCACAGCGATTTTCCGCCGCCGGTGGGCATCAGTGCCAACACATCGCGTCCCGCCAGGATGTCGCGAACCACGGCCTCTTGCCCCGGACGAAATGCATCGAAGCCGAAACTTCGCTTCAATGCGCTCTGCAGGTTTGCTGACATGGGGCGCATTCTAACCACGATTAAGTTAACTCGTGCGCGAACTCGCTGGGGAGCTAGCGCAAGGCAGCCTTTGGGCTATCATGGAGCGCCACTATCATGGAACGCTCCGTACCGTTCGTCATTCGAGGAATCGCCGGTCCATGTTGAGATTGCTGCTGATGCTCACCGTCATGCCGGCAGCGCTCGCCGCATTGACGGCGACCGCTGTGACAGCGGCGACCTCGATGGCGGCGGCGGCAGTGGCAGCAACCGCGACGGTGACCGCGACGCCGGCACCATCGGTGCCGGTCGAGCACGTTCAGGTGCGTGTGGTTACCGGGAACGAGGAGTTGACTGAAGGCAGCTTGGTGGAGCTGCGCATCTATGAGGCCGGCCGGGTCATGCGAAGCTTTCAGCTCACCCATGGCGCAACCTGGCCTCGGGATTCGACCTTGCTGATCCCGGTTACCCTGCTCGAACCCTTGGATCCGCGGAACGTCGTTCGCTTTGCCCTCTACTATCGGGCGGCCAGTCCGTTGACTCCGCCCTGGGAGGTCGTCTCAGCCGACGTTGAGTTGTCGCACGGCAGTGCCGCGCCGGTACGTTTGCTGAATGCGACCTTGTCCGGTGTCATCGATCAACAGGGAGAACTCGCCACGGAGGAGCGAGACTCGGCATCGTTGATCTGCAGCACCGATGCCGATTGTGACGATCACAAACGCTGCAACGGCCATGAGCGTTGCTCGCCGCATACGCGCGGCGCCGATGCCCGCGGGTGCGTCAGGGGGGCTCCGCTGGTCTGTCCCGTGAACCAGGTATGTGCTGAAGGCCGCGGGTGTGTCGGCCTCGACGCCGCGGTGACCCGGCCGGCGACGACAACTGCACCGGCCTCCGCCGCATCCGCGCCCGCAGCAGTACCTTAGGTCCGCGGGTGCAGTTCTCGAAGATGCGCGCGCGTCCGTGCGCGCGACTTGCTGCAATCAGACCCCCTGACGATCACTTCCATGCTGCCGGGTGTCGCATTGCATTATCCGCACTTGCCGGGCGGTTGGCGCGGTCGAACCGCACTATTTAATTTGCGATATGTAAAATTTAACCGATCCCTTCGAGGGGCGAACGGCTGGATCCGATCAGCAGCCCAACGCATCCTGAAGCGAAGCCAAGTGCTCCTCGGACTCCTTGAGAATCGCCTCACAGGCCTCTGCGTCGAGCCCGATGCTCTGAAAGGCGGCGATTCCTTCGCTATCGATTGTGCGCGGTGACGGCATGCGCAAGGCATCTCCGAGCACCATGCTGACAATGAGAACATCGGAGAGATCCGCCAGCTCGACCAAGGGCCGATCGTAATCGCGTTGATTTGCGATGGCCTCGCACATATGGTCTGCGAACTCCCAATTTTCGAGCACCGCTTTGCCGATCGATGCCTGCCATCCGGCGATCATCTCCTGAAATTCTGCTTGCTGGGCGAGCCCCTTATCTTTGCCGACGGCCCGCACCATGATGTACAGACGGCCGATTCCATGCAGCAATCCGGTCAGGAATGCTTCGTCCGGGGTCACGCGCGTTCGGCGCGCGACGACCTGACAGATCAAAGCGACTGAAATGCTTTCCTTCCACAACGTGCTCAAGGGGTGAGCAATCGAGCGAAGGGTTTCCTGATCGCGCATGTGCTGGACTGCAAATGCCATCGTTGCGCTCTGGACCAACTGGTGCCCCAGGCGGGTGATTGCGGTTCGCAATTCAGTGATCGGACGGCCCGTGGGATTGAACGTGGCGGAATTCGCGGTCTGCAGCAAACGGGCGGCCAGACGCGGTTCGGCGCCGACGATGTTCACCGTCTGCGCGGGGGTGTTCTTGGGATCATCAAGCGCCCTGCGGATGCGCAGGACAATGTCGGGAAAACAGGGGAGATTGACCTTGCCGGACGAAAGTTCGCTCGCCAAATCCGCAAGGAATTCAAGCGCCCCGACTCGAAGCGCTTCCGGCGCCACGTTGCCGCTGGGAGCTACCGAGGTCTTTCCCGATTGGTACGTGGGGACCGCAGGACCATTCACCATATTACAACGACTCCGGTTAGGGCTTATGTACCCCACGGACCTTTATTCGACCGGCGCGCACAAATCTTGAACCTGAGATTGTGCCGGTGGCCTCGAGGTGTTGAAGCCCGCTCGCCGGCCTGAGCGCCGCAGGGCAGGTTGCAATCCAGATCGCAAGGCAGACCAAAATGCGCACCGCAAGGTTCCTTTGCGCATTCGCGACTACAGCGGTAGGCTGCCGCCCTTGAAAAAGCAAATCGTACCGGATGATGCGGTGGGTTCCATTGCGCTTCCCGCCAACTTTGCTCGAGTGCGATGGCGTCAGCTCGCTTGGGCGCTCGTCGTGGTCGTGGTCTGTCTGCGGGTCCTCTACGCGGCTCAGGTGGAATTACTGCCCGAGGAGACCTATTACTGGAATTACTCCCGCCACCTGGATATCGGTTATCTCGATCATCCACCGATGGTGGCGTGGCTCATTCGCGGCGGCACCCTCTTGTTCGGGTCCACTGAACTCGGCGTGCGGTGCGGTGCCTTGTGCTGCGGCGCAGTCGCGGCGTTGTTTCTCTGCCGCCTGACCTTGAACCTGGTCGGGGAGGGGTACGGGCTGGCGACTCTCGTCTTCTCGATGGCATTGCCCTATTTTTTCATGTCCGGCGTGTTGATGACCCCCGACGCACCGCTGACGGCGGCTTGGGCGGCGTCACTGTACTTCCTCGAGCGGGCGTTGATCGCAGGGCGCCCCCGGGCATGGCTGGGTGCGGGATTGGCGATGGGCCTTGGGCTCCTCTCAAAATACACCATTGGTTTATTGGGATTGGCGACCGTGCTGTTCATGCTGGTCGATGCCCCCTCTCGTCGCTGGTTTCGCCGCTGGGAGCCCTATGCGGCCGTGCTGCTGACGGCCTGTGTCTTCATGCCGGTGATCGTCTGGAACGCCGAGCATCATTGGGCCTCTTTCGTATTCCAGACGGCCCGGCGGCTTGCCGAAGCGCCACGATTCTCCCTGCAGAGATTGATCGGCGCCGCGGCACTGCTGCTCACGCCGACCGGCCTCTTGGCAGCTGGTTTCTTCTTCTTCGGCGGATGGGCACGCGGGCGCGGGATTCGTTACCTGCAGTTCGCCGTGGCCATCCCGGTCGGCGTGTTCATGGCGTTCAGTTTGCGTCATGACGTCAAGTTGGACTGGACCGGCGCCCCCTGGACCGCCGCCCTGCCTCTCATCGCTACCGGGCTGTTCGAGTCCGCAGTCACTCCGGGGGGCATGGCCCGCTGGTTGCGTACGGCGTGGCCGCCCACGCTCATCGGCCTCCTGGCGTTGTACGCCGTGGGTTGGATTTACCTTGTGTTCGGCATTCCGGCAGTCGGCTACAGCGAGCATACGGAGTTGCTGCCGGTGGGATGGCGGGATTTCGCGCATCAAGTCGATGGGCTGGCGGACGAGGTGCGCGCGAGGCTGGGTGACCGGCTGCTGATCGTCGGCATGGATCGATATGCCATTGCCAGCGAACTGACTTTCTACTCCAACGACCCCGCTCGAGCCATCGGCGACGTTTCGAGCGGCCATCTGTTTGGCTACCTGGGGCTCATGTATGAGCAGTGGTTTCCACGTGAATTGCAGGCCGGCCGGCCGTTGCTGCTGGTCGCCTGGAATGCGGCCGATATCGCCGACCCGCAAGTCGCCGTGCATTCGGTCGGCTTGGAGCCCATACAGACGGGCACGTTGACGCGTGACGGCGTTCCGATCCGGCGTTACTTTTATCGGGTAGTCGGGAGTTATCACTAATTGGTGCGTAAAGTCACGGCTCGTCGCTACGTCACGGCGCTTCGTGAAGGCGGCTCGTTGCCGGCCATCATCGAGGCCGATGATGACGGGTTATACGTGCTCAAATTTCGCGGCGCAGGGCAGGGGCCGAAAGCGCTCATCGCGGAACTCTTAGGCGGTGAGATAGGCAGGCTTGCCGGCCTGTCCGTGCCCGAGATCGTCTTTGTCGACCTACCTGCAGACCTGGCGCGCACGGAACCGGATGCAGAAATCCAAAGCCTGATTCGCAATAGCGTCGGCCTCAACATTGCCCTCGACTATTTACCGGGCTCCATCACCTTCGATTCGCTCGTCTATGCGCCCGATGAGCAGATCGCTTCGGCGATCGTCTGGTTGGATGCATTCATCTGCAATGTCGATCGCACGGTCCGCAACGCCAACATGCTCATCTGGCATCGGCAGCTCTGGCTCATCGACCATGGCGCTGCGCTCTATTTTCACCATGCTTGGACGCAGTCCGACATGCCTTCGGCAAACCCCTTCAAACGCATCAAGGATCATCTTCTGCTGCGACAGGCGGGTGCGCTCGAGGAAATCAATGTGCGCATGAGATCGCGCATCAGCGTCGATCGGCTGGCCGCCATCGTGCAGTTGATCCCCGACGAATGGATTGCGGATAATCCGGGATTCGCCGGCAAGGCGGCCGAGCGGGCGGCGTATCTCGATTTCTTCGCAGCCCGGCTGCAGGCGTCCGATTTATTCGTGGGAGAAGCGATTCGTGCGCGCCTTGCTCACCTATGACTATGCCATCATCCGAGTGGTGCCGCGCGTCGAGCGAGGTGAGTTCGTCAATGCCGGCATCATTTTGTCCTGTGATCTCGAGCGCTTCCTTCAGGCTCGTATCGAGCTGGATGAGACGGCCCTGCTGGCGATCGACGCACAGGCGGACCTCGAGTTGATTCGCCGGACCCTCGCCACGATCCCGGCCCTGTGCGCCGGAGGTGCTGCGGCGGGCGATCTCGGCGCCTTGAGTGCACGCGAGCGCTTTCACTGGCTGGTGGCGCCGCGCAGCACCATGGTGCAAACCTCCCCGGTGCACACGGGACAATGCACGGATCTCGATTCCGCGCTCCTTCATCTCACGCAGATGATGGTCAAGAGACCCCGCTAGTTTCCCGCGACCCGGTCAGGTTCCTGCGACCCCCGCTGTCCGCGGCAATGGCGGCTGTCAGTGTTCTCCTATTCGGTTCATCGGCTGCGCGCCGATCCAAAGGGGCTGCCGGCG